>Ga0209941_1000559_pt1 | contig 42458 bp, 34 predicted proteins | sample ThiBiot_300_plan_FD_183945 | JGI IMG/M metagenome (GOLD analysis project Ga0209941, IMG submission 183945) | Wastewater bioreactor microbial communities from Cape Town, South Africa - Thiocy_solids_1 (SPAdes) | ecosystem: Engineered > Bioremediation > Thiocyanate > Unclassified | place: South...
AAGTGTTCGTTCATTGAAGTGTGCTTTTTTATTGACCGCTTAACAATTAAAATATAAATTATCGGTAGAGACATAAAAATATTAGAAAGAAAGTTGTTCACTGATGCAGCGTTTTCTCATCATTGAAGAGCACAAAGGAAAACTGCTTCGCAGTTTTAATATTCATCGTGATCAACTGCTTCTTTTTTTTACCACTAAGCACCAAGAACACAAAGTGAAACGCTTCATCGTTTTTATTTCGTAGAAATAAAACCTTAGTGCTCTTAGTGTCCTTCGTGGTCAATTGTTTTTCTTTTATCCCTAAGAATATTAAAAAATTAAGTCGCGACATCATTAAATAACAAACCGTTTAATTCCTTCTTTTATCCGGGGCACATTAAAGTTTATCAGAAAGCCAAGCCTCAATTTGGTGAGTTTTAAATGACTAATTATTTGCGATACCCATATCGGATTAATTTCATTAACTGATTTTAATTCACAAATCACCAGATCATCTACAAACACATCCATTCTTAATCCTCTGTCGAAAAAAAGTTTTTCTTTATAACTTATTGGAAGATCTTCCTGACGTTTAAAAGGAATTTCTTTTAATTCAAGTTCATAACAAAAACAGGTTTCATAAATTATTTCTAATAATCCCGGACCTAATTCTTTATGAACTCTATACGCTGCATCTACAATTTCTTTTCCTAAGTATTCTTCTCTTTCAGATAATTGAGCGTACATAAATGATAATCTTTTATTTGTTTAACAAATAAGGATTTTACCACGAAGGCCCCGAAGAGCACAAAGAGAAAACGCTTCATTATTCTTTATTTCGCAGAAATAAAACCTTAGTGCTCTTAGTGTCCTTCGTGGTTAATGCTTCTTTTATTTCGCAGAGATAAAAATCTTCATATTCATTATATCCTTTGAATAGTTACTTCTAACTTAGAATTTCAACTGACTTTTTACTGCCTTTAAATCCTTTCTGTGCCAGCACACTTGAAAAACCCTTATACTCCGGAACTCTTTCTATCGGGTCAGGATCAGCAATTTCGCACCCTGTTGAACAGGTTTTTGCAAGCCGTTGTACATCTTTAAATTTTACTTTATTATATTCATCAAAAGCATAATCCTCATTATAGAAATTAATAAGCCCGAGAAGTTCGTGCCCCAATCCCTTCTCCATAGCGCGGAAGCTTTCATAAACAAAGTCAACAAAATCTTCTGTTGGTTCTTCTATTCCTTTTCCAATCCCTGCATATTTTTCAGGATTATTTATAAATTGATTCCTGTTATAAATATTCGAGGCATCAAAAACCCCTTTGATATTCTCTGCTGATGTTATTGCCCTGGCTTCATCTATATATTCTTTATGTGCAGAACAGATGAATACATAATCAGCAAAGTCAAGCGCTTTTTTCAAATCGTGTGTCAAATGATCCTGTTGCTTAAATCTCAAAACATTCTGATCATCTTCCTTTACATAAGGATCGTGCATGATGTATTTTACATTATTATCTCTGAGATAATTGGCAAGTACCAGCGTAGGCGAGTTGCGTGTATCCTCAGAATTGAAGCGATAAGCCACTCCTAACAATGCAATTTTTTTATCCCGTAAATTTCCAAATTCCTTTTCTGCCTGTTTAAAACTATGAACAGGCGATGCATCATTTATCAATCTTGATTCCAGTATAAGGCTGAATGAGCTATCATTTCCTTTTTGATTATTTCTCCACCAGAGAAGAATTCCATCTTTGGGTAAACAATGGCCTCCAACCCCAAGCATTGGAATTAAGATCCCACCACTGGGCACTGCATTAGGATCAGTAGTTGCATTGTCTGTTTGTGCTAATTTTTTATTTATCTTATCGCGTACTTTATAAAAATCAATATTATGCTCATCACAGTATCTTACTATTTCTGTTGAAAAAGCAATTCTCACATCACGGTAAGCATTTTCCAAAGTCTTTACAATTTCGGCGGTAAGGCTGTTTGTCTGAAATACCTCGCCATTGGTCACAATGTGATCATACAACTTTGCGATAAGCCTGGGAGTTTCGGGATGCAGGCCGCCTGCCAGTTTATCAGCATCACGAATTCTTTCTACCAATCTTCCGGGCATTACCCTGTTAGGGCTGTTCCCTAATAGAATATCTTTCCCTTCTACCAGTCCATATTTTTTAAAATGCTCTCTGAACAAAGTATCCATGGTTGTAGGTGCAAGAGTGGATTCAAATACAACCAAAGGAATTTTATCTGCCGGCTTCTTTTGCAATGCTTCCGCTAATTTTTCAAGGCCGCCAAACATAGGCCCATAGTCCGGTTCAAAGCCTTCTTCATTTTTATCTGTTTGAATGGATACTAAAATTACATCAGCGTCAGACAACACCGAAAAATCAGAACTGGCTGAAAGAGTACCTGCTTCTACTGCTGCATGAGTAATATCATCCAGTTCGGGTTCGATACCGCCAATTACAGATTTTCCACTGTTGATTGCATCTACTTTCCACCCGGAATTGACAGAGTTTCGTTGAACCACCACTACTTTGGCCGGTTCATCTGTTCCTATTTTTATTTTTGCATTAGCAAGCATAGCAGCCATTGGCATGCCTACTATACCGGGACCTATAACTCCTATTTTTTCAATTTTCCATGATTCCGCCTGAATTGGCGCTGGCTTCATTTCCATTTCTTAATTTGATTTATTGATTGAGTTTTTATAAAAAATATTATTGATCAATGAATTGATTGTACCACAACTCTAATGATAGAAGTCCCCAAAGCCCTCTGCTGAAAGGCTGTTCAGCAGAGATCAATTTTTCAACATATTCCGTATTGATCATATTCCGTTCTTTGGCTTTTTTAGATAGTAAGGTATCCATGATAAATCCTTTGGCCTTATTCTTAGACCAAATATGCAACGGAACCGGAAATCCCATTTTATCTTTCCGGTTCATGATCTCAACAGGCATTATGTTTTTTATTGCCTTTTTTAAGAGATACTTCATTTCACCACCTTTGAATTTCATCCCGGCCGGCATTCTCGATATAAGATCAACAATTCTTCTGTCAAGAAGCGGAACCCTTGATTCAATGGAAACGGACATGCTAACGCGGTCTTCTACCTGCAATAGGCCGGGAAGGCTTCCAAGCATATCAAAATGTGTCATTTTATTAAAATAACTTTTTGTATCCGGATGATTGAAGTAGCTTGAAAATTTATTGAATATTGCTTCATACCTGCATTCATTTATAAATTCAGGCTGGAAAAACTCTGTCGTAGTTCCCATCCTGTTGATCAACTGATAATATCTGCGATCCATATTTTCAAATGCTCCATCCTTCCAAAAACTTTTCAACATTGGGATGTATTGTTGAAGCGCGGAAAGATTGGGAAGAATTGATTCTAAAGAAACGATGTGTTCTGCTTCTTCATTAGATTCAAAGATAGCTCCCTTAAGCGCCTGCTCCAGGTAAGCCACAATATATCGTATATATCCGCCAAATATTTCATCTCCACCCTGGCCGCCTAAAATTACTTTTACATGTTTTGAGGCAAGCCTTGATACAATATATTGTGGAAAGAGGCCGGGGCCGGCAACCGGCTCATCAAGGTGATAGATCAGTTTGGGAATTAAGTCAATGAATTCCTGTTCGGTTGGAAAAATTTCATACAATTCAGCATTTGCAGCCTTTGCGGCTATTCGCGCATATTCAAGCTCATTGAATTCGGGGCCTTCTTTAAAAGCGCCGCTAAATGATTTAATGGGCTTATTAAGAAGCCTGGATGCCATGATGGTAACGAGAGATGAATCTATACCTCCGCTCAGATAAGTTCCCAATGGAACATCACTACGCAATTGCTGAGAAACTGTTTCTTCCAGAATGGCTCTCAGTTCTGCAATAAAATATTCTTCTGTATGAAATTGATCTATTTTAAAATTGGGCTCCCAGTATTTTACAGATTGATATTCGTAAGTGTTTAGATCTATAAACATAAAATGCCCGGGAAGAATTTTGAGAATGTTTTTAAACATAGTGCCCTCCCCTGTTACAAATTGAAAGGTGAGGTATTCGTATAAATTATCTGTGTCGGGTATAGCCTTAATATCCGGATGTGCCAGTAATGCTTTTATTTCACTTGCAAAAGCCATTAAGTTTTCATCCTGATACCAGTATAAAGGCTTAATGCCAAAATGATCGCGGGCAATAAAAAATTCATTTCTGTTTTTATCATAAATAATAAAAGCAAACATGCCGTTGAGAAGGTTTACAAAATCTTTCCCGTACTCTGCATACATGTGGAGAATCACCTCCGTATCAGAAGAGGTTTGAAATTGATGGCCTTTCTTTTTTAATCCATTGCGTAGCTCAATGTAATTGTATATTTCTCCGTTGAAAATAATAGTGCAATTATCAAAAGTCATTGGCTGCTTTCCGGACACAATGTCAATAATTGAAAGACGCTTGTGAAAAAAACCAATCGGGCCATCAATCATCACACCATCAGCATCAGGCCCGCGATGGTGAATGGTTGAAGCCATTTTTTCAAGAAGATTACGATCTATATTTTCTTTATGCTTATTGATTATTGCAACAATGCCACACATATATTATTATTCTGCATTATAAAAAGTAGCCCATTAACGCACCTGGCTTGCACACTATTTATAAAAGATTAAAGATAGGTATTGTATTGATAACGATTTATCAATCACAAGATTGCAATGCCTTTGTAATTTTTATATTAGCCATATTGCCGCCATTAACAATAAGAGGGTCTTGTATAAACATTTTATACAGCAATTGCGTAGAAAGAATTCCGGTAATTGCCATTTGATCTACTTCCGGGCTATTCTTTTGGTAATGCATTTTATTGATTAATAAACTTACTTTTTGTGAATTAAACAGGCCATAGGATTGCAGACAGGTTGAGGATAGAATATCAGAAATATAAGCAGGAGACTTTGGGTTGAAAAAGATACTTGCAATTGGAGCACGGTATGGTTGTTTTGACCTTTTAGTAATAGAGGTGGGAATTTTATTGACACTTATTTTTTTTAATAAAAATTTTTCATTCAGGCAATTAAGCTTAAAGCTGTCAGGTAACCGGTTACAAAATTCAATTACACGGTAATCCAGAAAAGGATAGCGGCCCTCAACAGAATTTCCCATAGCCATTCTATCGCCCTGTGATGAAAGAAGATATTGAGACATAAAAATAGTAGCCTCAAGGTATTGCGACCTCGCAAGGCCACTCCAGTTCATAAAATTGGCAGGAAGTTTAGAACGTAACTCATCCTGGGGATCATAACCATTCAGGCTCTCATTCACACCATCAGAAAAAAAGTTTTTAATACGGGAAGTATTATGCCAGCGCAATAAGTGAGAATAAAACGGATTATCGGTTTCAGCTAACTCATAGCCGAAAAACATTTTTAATGCAAGCGTATTATTTGCCTCTTTCATCATGGGCAGGTAAGGATACAACCTTGATAATAATTTTGGCCTGATAACTGAATTGGGTTCCCTTGCCCAGAACCTTCTGACTTTTGATTCTTTAAAAATATTATACCCTGCCAGGAACTCGTCAGCGCCTTCGCCGGTAATTACTACTTTAATATTTCGCTCACGTACTTTTTTCGATAACAACAACATTGGAGCAGGCGCAGTTCTTAAGACAGGATATTCTGTATGCCAGATTGTGTTTAAGAATTGCTCTGCAATATCTTCTGAGGTACATTCAAAAGCGGTATGATTGGTATTGAAATATTGTGACGCTTCCTGCTGGTAACCCGTTTCATCAAATTCTTTGTCTTTAAACCCAATTGAAAATGTATTTAAAATCCCGGGATTAATTTCATTAATCAGAGAGGTAGTAACACTGGAATCAAGGCCGCCACTTAAATAAGCCGCAACCGGTACATCAGCCCTGAGCCTGATTCTGACGGCATCTTTCAGCAAATTCCGAAATTCTTCGGTAGCTTCTTCTAAACTTCCTGCATATTGATTTTCCCGGCTGGCAAAATCAAGCGCCCAGTATTTTTCAATTTTTATTCTTGAATTTTTTACGGTCATATAATGCCCGGGTGGCAATTCATATACATTTTCGAAAGGAGTATTCGGCGCAATGGTTGACCAGAAAGTAAATATTTGTGAAAGGCTTTTATATGAAATAGCTCTCTCAATCCCATCAAGTGTAAATAACCCTTTTATTTCAGAGCAAAATGCAAAAGAATTATCCTTTGACCAATAGAAAAGAGGGCGGATACCTACCCTATCCCTGGCAAAAAAAAGTTCCTGTTCTTTTTTATTCCAGATACAAAATGCAAACTGCCCATTGAAATATTGAAGGCATTTAGCGCCATACATAGCGTACATCTGCACTACTACTTCCGTATCACAATGGGTTTTGAGCTGTACGCCTTTTTTTTCAATATCAGTTCTCAGCTCTTCATAATTGAATATTTCACCATTATACACGATCCAATAATTTCCGGATTCATCGCAGAGAGGTTGCTGCCCGGACGTTATATCTATAATACTGAGCCGTACACTTCCGATTGCTACATTTTCATCCAGGTACATTCCACTCTCATCAGGGCCTCTGTGCCGGATCGCAGAAAGCATTCCCTTAACGCTTTCTTCCATGAGAGGCTCGTTGAAAGAATGATAATTATATATTCCGGCTATCCCGCACATAGTATTACTTAGCTGATCTTACTTTCTACAAACCTGGCCATGGCATTAATTGATTCAAAATTATCTTCAAGCAGCTCTGAATCTTTTGCTTTAAAGTTGAAGGTTTCTTCTATAAAGTTGATGAGTAACACAAATCCCATAGAATCAAAAATACCTTCTGAAAAGATCAATGAATCATCTTTTACCTGGTCAGGCGAAGCATAAGTTGTTTCAACAACGTATTGCCTTACTTTATCTTTTATTGTTTCGATAGTTTCCATATTGTACAGAGATTTAATGGTGGTTGAGATTGATATATTATGACTTATAAAAAATTTGGGGATTTTTTTTTAAATACAAAGGTTTCATTTTATAACGTGAACCCATATTTTTACAAAAATATTTACATGGCATTTCTTTTATACTTATTTCTTCTTTTGGCTATCATCTTCATTTATTATTTTATAAACAAGAAGTATCAAGCGTACGTTTTATTTATTTCAAGCATTGGTTTTATCACTGCTTTATCTGTAAGTGTAGCTTTCTTTTCTTTATTATTTTCTTTACTGAATTATTATTTTGGGATCGCATTAGAAAAAGTAAGTGAAAAGAAAAAATTAAAGGATCAGTTGTTCTGGCTTTTCATTATTACAGATATAGGAATGTTGGCTTTCTTTAAATATTTCGATTCTTTTTTCCAGGGCTTTACCTCGTTATTCTCCGGCCAGGGTATTTACACAAAAGTACCTTATCTCACCATTATGATACCGATCGGGATTTCTTACTACACCTTTCAATCACTCGGTTATCTTATACGGATAGATCGCGGAAGCGAAAAAGCAGAGCGAAATTTTGGGATGTTTGCAACGTACTTGTTATTTTTTCCAAAGTTTCTGTCCGGCCCTGTGGAGCGTTCTAATCATTTTTTCCCGCAATTAAGCAAACCTGTCACTTTTGAGCAGCGTAATATAGAAGCCGGGGCAAGGTTAATTTTATGGGGACTATTTAAAAAGATTGTTATCGCTAATAATTTGTATGAATCCGTATCGCAGGTTTACAGTAATATACATTTCTACACAGGGTTCGCTTTGTTTACTATTTTAATCATTCAAACTGTTTATATTTATTGCGACTTTTCAGGATATACCAACATTGCTTTAGGAATAGCAAAGTGCTTTGGAATTAATCTTATTGATAATTTTAATCGCCCGTTTCTTGCAAAAAATATTTCTGAATTTTGGCGAAGATGGCATATATCGCTATCCTCCTGGTGCAATGATTTTATCTATAACCCTTTTATCGTTAAGTACAGAAGATTCGGAAACACCTCCGTAATCATGGGTATCTTCCTCACCTTTTTTATAGTAGGAATATGGCACGGGGCAAACCTCACTTTTGTGATATTAGGCCTTTTACAAGGCATCGCCATTGTTTATGAATTTTACACAAAAAAATACAGGTTAAAATTTGCTTCTAAATTTCCAAAAAGCACTGTAAATACAATTAGCAGGATTCTTGTGTTTATTTTCATGTCTTTTTCAATGGTATTCTTCTTTTCAAATTCTGTTGCAGATGCATGGTATTTCATTACACACTTATTCAATAATGTTCAGGTAAGTGATCCTGATTTTATCAGCAACAAACCCGGATTTATTTTTGCCCTTTGCCTTTTCATTATCATTTTTATTTTTGAAATGATGGATGAAAACGGAAAGAAACTGCTCTCAATATTTTTAAACCAGCAGGTTGTTGTCCGGTGGGCTGGCTATCTCATCTGCATATTGCTTATCTATTTTATGTATTCCGGTTTCCAGATGTTTTATTATGCGAGGTTTTAAAGCCTGTAAAATTATTCTTGTTATCCACTAATCTTTTTGTGCAACAATTACCCTGATATTTCCTTGTGCATCTGAAACCGGGAGTACAGTGTTATAATGATCTGCTCTTTTGCATAGTTCCATCATAAATTCACCCTGCCCAAGGCCCACTTCAAAAAGTAACCATCCGCCATCAGTCAAAAATTTGGGCGCTTCGGTTATCAGCTTCTGAATTACTTTGGTACCAAACATACCACCGTCAAAAGCCAGCGCAGGCTCGTAATTTGAAATTTCAGTATTCATTTTTAAAACCTTTGCACTCGATATATACGGCGGGTTACAAATAATGATGTCCGTGTTTCTATAATGTTCTTCCTTTTCAAAGGCTTCAAATAAATCTCCTGGCTGTGCACCAATCTGTTCACCAAGATTTAAAAAAGAAATATTATCTTTTGTGAGTTCTACTGCCTCCTCAGAAAGATCGGTAGCAAAGACGATGGAAGCGGGATTGTAATGCGCAACAGCCAATCCCAAATTACCCGATCCGCAACAAATATCCATCACACGTACCATCTTTTTTTCACGAGCCAAATCCAAAGAAATGCCAAGCGCTTCACGGCCTAAAATTTCTGTCTCTTTACGGGGAATCAAAGCCCTGTTATCTGAGAGCAATTCCACATTCATAAAATTTTGCCTGCCGGTAATGTGAGCAAGAGGAACATTATTTACTCTTTTCTGTATAAGTGAATAAAGTGTATCTGTTTGCATTTCTGTCAATTCAGGCAACTCTCGTTTAACAGCTTCTTCAGCAGATACAGGAAACCCTGAAGCAGTGAGCCAGCAAGCTCTTAAAGTAGAATCTATAGTTTCTTCCGGCTTATCAGTAAGAAAATGAAGCTTTGAATGAAGCTCTTTTTTTAGCTGGTCAAAAAGCGCTTCTACCTGCATCTTTTCTTATTGAAAAAATTATATGGCATACATACTAACTTTAGCGGAATCTATTTCTAACGTTGTTTTGGAGTAAGTGTTCTTTATATGGATTTTACCATCTTTCAAACAGAGAATATCAACACCTTTCCTTTTTTCTCTTTTATCTAAATAATTTTTTTCCGGTGAAGGCCAGTCTAATTCCCATGAAAACATCATCTTTTGTTCTATCTCATCAATAAAAAAATCTTCTAAAATGAATTTAAAATTTCCATGATTGCCAAACCATCGTTGCCATGATTTTTTCAGTACCGCTTTGCCGCAAACAGATGATCCGTTCCATGAATTGAAAATAACTTCTTCATGCATAAATTCCATTACTCCCTCAAGGTCGTGTTCATTCCATGCACATAACCATTTATTAAACTGCTCATAAATTTCAAATCTTGACAATCGCATCAATCTTTAAATTTTTCAACTCTTTTTTATCAATTTTACCATTTGAGTTTTTAGGCATTTCTTCAAGAAAAATAACTTTTTGAGGAATCATAAAAGGCTCTAAATATACCATACATTCACGTTGCACTTCTTTCTCTGTCAGCTGTACCGTATCATGCACCGTTATATAAGCAATAATGGATTCACCCATTACGGCATCATTTAAACCCATTACGGCAACTTCTTTCACTCCGTTAATTTTATAAATAATATTTTCAATCTCCACAGGGCTTACTTTTTCGCCTCTCGTTTTTATAATATCATCATTCCTGCCCAGGAAATACAAAAAGCCTTCTTCATCTATTTTAAACCAATCATTGGAACATAAAATTTTTTCACCGGGCAATTTTCCATCTTTAAGCATTTCTTTTGTCAGATCATCTTTGTTCAAATATCCCGACATTACATGAGGCCCGCGAATATGTAATATTCCCGGCTCCCCCGGTTTAACAGGCTCTCCATTTGGCGACAAAAGAAATACCTCTGTTCCTGGTATAGCTTTGCCTACTGAAGCCGGTTTCAGATCAATTAACTCCGGCTCAAGATAGCATACTCTTTTACATTCCGTTAATCCGTACATTTTAAAAATAAGAGCATTGGGAAACAATTTTTTTAAATCAGGAATCGTTTCGGCAGGAAGCAACGCAGCAGTATTCGTTATCTTTTTAATACATTCAAATGACACCCCTGTTTCTTTGTGAGAAGCTATCATCATGGCATAGATGGTAGGAACTCCCGGAAATACAGTTGGCTGGTACTTTTCAATATTTTTATAGATAGTAGCCGTAAAAGTAAATGACTGTTCTACAATTAAGGTAGCGCCTGCCGTTACAGACATAAGCAACTGGTACAGTCCGTAATCAAAAGCAAGCTGCAATACCAGCATAATGCGCTCATCTTCTGATAATCTGAGATATTCAATCAGGCTCCATGAAGTAAAAACCATTGACTGATGTGTCATCATTACTCCTTTAGGGAAGCCGGTACTCCCCGAAGTATATATTAAAGCAGCAAGGTCATTAGGAATAATAGCAGGAAAAGTAACGTCCGCGATATCACTCTGAACACAGTTTTCAAAATCAGTTATATCAAAATGAGAAAACTTTGTAATGTTGGTTATATCTCCGCTGATAATTACTTCACGAATCGTATTCGCTTCTCCAAGTGCTTTGGAAAGTTCATTCTTCAGTACATGTGCTGATATTAATATCTTAGATTCCGAATCATTTAAAATGTACTTTAATTTATCCGCTTTAGTCTGAGGATTGATTACTATGAAAACGGCCCCTGCAAGTGTGGCTCCATAAATTGACACTACACTTTGCCATGAATTGTCCATATAAATAGCTACCCTATCTCCTTTTCTTATTCCTGCCCGGATGAGATATTTGGCAAGGTTCTCTGACTCATTCTTAAATTGTACGTAAGAATATTCTTTGCCTTTTGCAATAATAGCAGTTTTGAAAGGGAACTTAGCTGCCGACCGCTGCAAAGCTTCGCCTAATATACGTTGTGGGATCAATATCATTCAGTGATTATTACTTTACTTAAAAGACTCCGGGATAATTAAAAGTTTTGGATTGGCGACATCCTAAGATATTCTGTCGTTTTTTGCTTACGGGCAAAATTATTGTATATCGCTTTTACCTCTTCTTCACTTTTGCCTATGGCTATAGCAACTTCTCCCGGCTCATAACTATTTTCATATCCATACCACAGTAAATCCATTTCTTTAAACGGAAGCTGAAAGAAAAATTCTTCCTGTGTCTGCTCGGCTGAATAAGTATCTGAAGTAGGTGTGCGTTGGATAATTTCTTTGGGGATGTTTAAAAATTCAGCCATCTGATACACCTGTGTCTTATATAAATTTGAAATAGGCATTACATCCGCTCCGCCATCACCATGTTTTACAAAAAAACCTTGTTCCACCTCATGCTTATTAGGCGTACCTATTACAGCATAATACAATCGTTCTGCATGATAATAAAGCATAGACATACGGCATCTCTGTTTAAAATTAGAGGCCGCTACAATTTGCAGGTATTCTTTAGGTGGTAACAATTTACTTTTAGCCATGCTGTTCCTGTCAACAATAGTAAGAGAGAATACAGGAGGTAAATTACTACTTATTGATCTTGGATTGACACCTATTTTCATGGTGTAATCTTCCGGATTATATTCGGGAAATATTGTAGCCACAGCTTCATCTCTGCGGCGATAGCATCCCAACCCTTCCAATGCTTCAGTGATATCTTCTTCAATCGTTTTTACACCAAACCGCTTCGCAAGTTGTAATGCCAGTTCTTTACTTTCACTGCTCGAATCTTTTTCAGGCAATAATATACCAAGTACATTATCTTGGCCAAAGGCTCTTACCGCCAATGCTAAAGTAACTGAGGAATCTATCCCCCCGCTAATTCCAACGATCGCGCCTTTACGTTTAAGTATAGTTAGAACATCTTCTTTTAATTTTTGGACAAGGGATGTAATTTTTGTTTCGATATTCTCAATAAAAAGAACATCTTTCGAAAAGTCTTTTTTAATCTTTTGTTCCATTTTCAATTAGTGAGGATGTTACTTACAAACACTTTGTTTATTTCATGGGGAATCATTCCCATTTCTTATATGCAGATATTCCCTACTCTGCAGGATCGTATCAATAACTTTATTTGAAAAAATAGCGGCTCCCGTATTATTGAGGTGCATTCTATCAGCGAAATATTCACTGTGTTCCCAAAATACGGGATCTTTTGAGTAATCATAAAAGGAAATATTAGATTCATCCGCAATTTTTCGTACTAACTCCACTGAGAGGTCCTTTCCGGAATATTTTATAAAACGGGGAGAAATAACAATATAAGCTTGAATATCATAATTTTTACACTCTTCTATAAATGATTTCAAAAGGTTGATCTTGTTACTGTCCAAACTATATGCCGCAGTATCGGCCGCCTCTGTAGGTATCTTTTCATTCCAAATATGAGTAAGAGGAATATATCCATTCTCATCATTAATTTGTTCCCTGCTTTTATTAAAATCAGTGATCCCGACAGCAATTGTAAAAAGTAAGGAATTAAAGGGATATATTTTTGACAATAACTTATATTCTTCATAAGGGCTTTTTAATTCAATAATAGAATGGATTTCCGGATGTCCTTTATAGTATGGCAATAAGCTCGATATCCTGTCATAATTGTTCGGGTCTAACTTAAACTCACCCACATTAAAATCAAGCAATACGATCTTAGGTACATATCGTTTTAGTACACTTTGAAAAATTGCATAATTATAGAAAATAGTATTGGCATCCCTGCCTGTATTGTAAACCGGCACTCCCAATCTCTTCTCAAAAATCTTTGAATCATAATGATGGTTTGCTGTGGAGGAGCCTAAAACTAAAAAGTCGGCACGCGTACTATCAAGAGAGTACGTGGTTCTGTAAAGTAAACCTGACTCTTGTCTAAAATAAAAGTATTTTAGAATACTGCCGATTGAAAAATCAAGTACAATCAAAATAGCCAGGAATACGAATGTCTTTGCCAGAAAAACCGGAATCCCTTTCTCTTTAATTTTATGGATAAATGCCATTTAAAAAAATTACTGATATCAGAACGAAAAATAAATAAATTGCCCGCCATCAAATACGCCCGCCATCAAAATATAAATCAACAGACACGCATAAAAGATTTGCTGTACAAACCAGTTCTTATTTGAGAGCACTGAAAATCTAAATACTTTAAATTCCATACGCACGTCACCTATCATCATTATCCCACAACCTATCAACATAAATAAAAGAGTTGAAGGCTTATCATAAAACAATTCTCCCGAATTAGAAAATATTCTCTTTATAATAATTGTAGCATCGTTTAATGTAGTTGATTGAAATATAATCAATGAAAAAGTAACAAATAAGAATGTGAATAAGATACTTACATTATTGTATATAGATAGCGGAATTTTTTTTGCAATTTTTTTCCTGGCTTTTTTAGTACCTACTTCATAAATAATAGCCATTGCCTGTAATAAGCCAAATAGAACATAATTCCATGAAGCGCCATGCCATATTCCAATTACCACAAAACTGATCAATAATCCATAAAAAACTCCCCAATTACCCCAATCCCGGCGTTTTAGGACTATGGGATTAAAAATGTAATCATTAACCCACGAGGAGAGTGATATGTGCCAACGTCTCCAGAAATCGCTTACATTTTTAGCTAATAAAGGGCGTTTGAAATTTTCCATTAAATCAAACCCAAACATTTTTGCAGTACCTAATGCTATATCTGTATATCCTGAAAAATCTGCATATACCTGGAAAGTGTATAATATACAGGCCAATAATATTGTTTGCCCGCTTTGGTTTTCCGAACTAACCATTATAGTTGTATGATAAAGAGAAATTCTATCGGCAACTACCAGTTTTTTGAATAAACCCCACGCAATGCGTTTTGCGCCTTCAATAATATTTTCTTTCTCAAAAGAAATTTCTTTTTTTAATTGTGGTAAAAAATGATTTGCCCTTTCAATTGGACCGACCAATAGTTTTGGAAAGAAAAGAGTAAATAAACTAAATTGACAAAGGTTCTTTTCAGCTTTAATAGATCCCCTGTAAACATCTAATGTATAACCAATCGTTTGAAAAATATAATATGACAATCCGAGTGGTAAAGCTACCTCTATTAAAGGAATACTAGTAGCGCTTTGTAAATGAATGAACCCCAAAAAATTAAAAAAATTGCTTATTAAAAAATCCCAGTATTTAAAGAAAATCAGAATCCCAAGATTTACAAATACACTCAGGTTAAGAAAGAATATCTGCATCCTTTTGTTATGCGCTTTCTCAATCTTAATTCCTATCAGATAGTTAGCAACAATAATGAATAATATAATAAATATATACTCAACCTTGACATACATATAAAACAGAGCGCTTATAGCAATCAAAAAATAATTACGGAATTTGGCAGGAGTTATATAATATAGTAAAAGGGAACTCCCCAGGAATAGAAAATATATTATAGAGTTAAATAGCATTAATGAAGTTATCTATAATGAAAGTTTTTGCAAATATTTTTACAAAGCAATGGTTTAATTTAATTTCTTTAGAATACCCTTGCAAAGGTCGCCCACATTTGTAAAGTTTAATAATTCATTGAGCTCAAAACGAATTTTAAAATGCTTCTCGATAGCTGTTATCATTTGAATGTGGTTGAGCGAGTCCCAGGCTTCCACATCATCTGCTTTTGTATTTTCGTTTAGTAGAATTGACTGATCTTCAAATACGTCAATAAATATCGAATTCACTTTTTTTAGTACTGTATTTTCGTCCATCTTTACTAATTAAGAATTTATTTAAAGAACTGATCTCTTTAATATGCTTTTTTATCGCCTTTGAGAACATAATAAACAGTCAGGAAAAGTATTTTTATATCAAGCCAAAGTGTCCAGTTTTCCAGGTACCAAAGATCTTTGTTGACTCTCATTTTTATTTGTTCCGGATTGGTAATTTCACCGCGGAAACCATTTACCTGCGCCCAACCGGTAATACCAGGCTTGATAAACTGCCGGACCATATATCCATCTACTAACTTAGAATAATCTGTAGTGTGTTTGATCATGTGCGGGCGTGGGCCTACTAAACTCATTTCGCCTTTGAGCACATTTAAAAATTGGGGAAATTCATCCAGGCTTGTTTTACGTAAAATTCTACCCCAAAAAGTGATCCTGTTATCGTTACGGGTGGCTTGCTTCTGGTCCGCTTCTTTATTATTTCTCATGCTTCTGAATTTCCAGCAGTAGAAAGGGTTTTTATCCTTACCGGTTCTCAATTGCTTAAAGAAAATTGGCATACCTGATTCTAAAAAAATCAATATTCCTATTAGCGGAATCAGCCATGAAAGAATAAATATAGTTACCAATAAACTTACTGTGATATCTAAGGCTCTTTTTTTGATCCGATTGCCCACATCGTCAAGGGGTTCTTTTCTTAATGCAAGAATTGGTAATTCCCCATAATATTCTATATGCACCTCTCTTGTAATAAACATGGAAAGATTGGGAACTATTCTAAAACGAATACATTCTTTTTCGGATTGAAACATCAGTTCATAAATATCTTTATTTTGTTCAGGCGTAATCGTGGAGAAAATTTCCTGCGCTTTCAGTTCTTTGGCAATCTGCAAGGCATTAGGAATATTTCCAAACACAGGATAATGCGATAATTCCTGGACATTTTCTTCATCTTCAATAAAACCGATTATTTGTATGTTGAGGCCTTCATGCTCAAAATAAGAGGCTAATTTTTTTGCCGTTTCATTATATCCGAGAATAATAATCTTTTTAATAAGGAAATCGCTGTTCTTAAAGTATTTAAAAATACCCAGGTAAATGAACCTGTTAATCAATAAACCTATCCCAAGGCCTGCGGTGGTAGCAACAATAAATAATCTTGAAACAGTAAGTTCGCGCGAAAAAAATAAATAAATAAGTACCGAGATCATCCATAACAGATATACCTGGATAGTCCTTTTAGTAAAACTTTCAAAATATAAAATGAGGTTGCCGGAATACGTTCTGAAAAAGAATGCAAGCAACAGCCAGACTGCATTGGCAACTGTAAGATACCGGAAATATGCATCTGAAGAACCCGAGGAGATGCTTTTAGCAAAAAAAAGCTGGCCAATGAGAAAGGTAATATTTAATGCAAGAAGATCGAGTGCAAGAAATGTTATTTGCATGTATCGTTCAAACTGGCGGTTCAATTTTTACTCTTTTAGGCAGAGGATCACGATAAATTCTAACCGTTATTTCTGCTGATTAAAAATATCAATTTATTCAATTGAAGATTTGTTTTATCTTTTCTTTTAATACCAAATAAATGAAGATGGAATTTCCGAACAAGTAGCGTTTCCACATTCGACGTGGTTCCTGTAAGGTTCGATAAAACCACTCCAATCCCCAATTTTGCATCCATTTGGGCGCACGCTTAACAAATCCGGAAACAACGTCGAAACTTCCTCCTACACCCATAATGAAAGGAGTCTTAATGAGATATTTATAAGTATTTAAAAAAATTTCTTTTTTCGGTGAACTCATTGCAACAAAAAGAATATCAGCATTGGAATCCGCAATTTGTTGTGCTATGATAGCCTCATCTTCTTTGTTGAAATACCCATTTCTATAGCCGGCAATGATATCGTTGTATTTATTTGAATAAATATTAACTACAGATTTTACGATCTCTTCTTTGGCGCCCAGAAAAAATATCCTGTACCTCTTTTCCGAAGCAAGCTTTACCAGTTCTTCCATCAAGTCAATACCTGCGACTCTTTCAGGTAGCGGCCTATTTAAGAATTGAGAAGCCCAAACAATGCCTTGTCCATCAGCATTAATAATATCGCAGCTAACAATAGATTCCTTTAACTGTTTATCTTTTTGTGCATTAACTACTTTAACAGCATTGACCACAACGTGATGAATACTTTCTCTGCGTATGATAGCTTCATCAATTCTATCAATTGTTTGCCGCATGGTAAGTACGTCAACAGGAATATCGCAAATGGTTATTCTATTCAAGGTTTATGGTTTTTTATATATACAGACAGCGCATAAAGCATCCATGCCTGTGCCCAGCGCATGTAAGGTATTTTTGAAGAAAAAAATTTATTAATCTGATAATAAAAATATCCTTTTTCGGATTGCATGTTTTCGATTGTCCAACCAAGTACTTTATTTATCAATTCTTTTTGACTCTCGAATTTGCCTAACTTGGCCAATGTAATAACCATTTGCGCCGGCGCATGAATATCTATAGGATAAGCAGAATCATTGTAATACTTTGGAATTCCTTCCGGGGTAAAAAAATTATTTATATAATAGTTAAATCCTTTTTCTAAATGACCGATATAAGACACGTCGTTTGAGAATTTCATATAGTCTGAAATACACTCGAGATTATAACCCGTGTGAAAATTATCAACCCATTGATGAAAAGATAAAGTGCCATAAGCCCAGGAACCATCCTCGTTTTGAAAATTACAACAAAAATCTACAGATTTTTTTGATTCTTCTATCAGGTTAATTTCATGAGTAAAATTATAAACTCTTGCAAGTAACCGGCTTCCAAGCAGCGAGGCATTAAACACTACACTCTTATCCAATGGCGAATACGAAAATGAAAAATTCCCCTTTTCATTAAACGTCCGGTTAAGATCATTCAAAATAAAATTACAAGAGCTTCTTGCGGCCTTTAATAATTTTTCGTCCTTTGTTATTTCATAAGCATCTAATAACGCATTGGCGTTAAAAACTGTTGCTACTACTGTAGGTGTATTTTTAGGTTGAAAAAATGCACGGGCCTGCCAGTCAAAATTATATCCCCAGCATGATCCACTCCATTCTTTATTTTGCAATTCGATTAATTTTTCTGAGAAAAACTGAATGTACTCCAGATTGCTACTTTCGGAATTTTTGTTGTACATATTACAATACGAAGAAAGAAATAAGCCCAGCGCCTTAGGATTATAATCTTTTTTTACACCTGTAACCTTTCTGAAATTTACCGGCGATCTTTTAAATGTTTGTATCCATATTAATCTTGCAGTTCTATTTTTTGAAATCAAAGGAATTGATTTAAAAAAGAGGCTATTAAGGCCATCATAAGGATCCCACCCTTTAAATTTTTCTTTCCTGCAATAATCTTCGAGTTTCTTAAAAGACTTTTCAACTATTTCAATCATCAATATCAATTTCCTGTGGAAGGCCAGTTTTTAAACTATCAATTATTTTAAATGTGGTAAGTGTCGCCAAGCAGATGGAGCGAAAACTTATAGGAGATTCCTTCCCATCATTGATTGCACTTAAAAAAGCCTGTACCTCTTGTTGATGCCCTTTTCCATCTGATTTTAAATTTTGGGATTTATTATTACTATAAAAAACTCCGTTGCGAAAATCATTAATAACTGCTACTTTTCCTGCACTAAAAATTTCAACATGTTCTTTCGGCAATGCTTTATCACCATTGGCTACATAAGTAAGGTTTCCGATAGAGCCATCTTTGAACTTAACTACAATAGCAATATTATCATCAGTCTTTAGTTTTTCATTATTTGATTGAATACAATCTGCATAAACTTTTACAGGTTCTGAATTCGTGAAAAATTGCATCAGGTCAATAAAATGGCACATCTCTCCTATAATTCTGCCGGCGCCTATTTGGGGTATTTGAGTCCAATGTTCTTTCGGGATGAATCCTGCATTGACTCTGATCTGTATTACAAAAGGTTCTTCCGCATTCTCAAATTCTTTTTTTATTCTCACGCAAATAGGAGCAAACCTTCTATTAAAGCCAACCATCAATAAGCAATTGTTTAACGCTTTAGCCTCAATGATATTGCTTAATTCTTCCTCTGCAATTGCCAATGGCTTTTCCACAAAAACATTTTTACCAGCTTGTAAAGATTGAATGACAAGGCCGGCATGGGATGAGTGTGGGGTAGCTATAAAAACAGTATTGATTTCTTTTTTTTCAAGAACATCTTTTAAATCTGTTGAGCAAGCATTAAAACCAAATTTTTCAGCAACATTCTTAGAAGTAATCCCTCTTGAAGTTACTACTGTATCTAAAGAAGCGCCAAAAGATTTTACATTCGGAATCAGATAACTTTGCGCAAAACTTCCTGCACCAATGAAGCCAATATTTAAATTTTGTAAAGGCTGGTTCTTTATTTGAGTGAGTGTAATGTTTTTCCTCTCATTTTCTTCGTATTTTAAAAGAATACCTATGTGCGGTTGTGGGTTTTTTCCTAATACTATCTCATAGGCATCCTCTGCGCGTTCAATACTAAAAGTATGGCTGATCAATGGTTTCACATTTACAAGGCCTTTTGAAACCATATTAAGAAACGCCTCCATGTTTCTTTGTTCTGTCCATCTTACATAAGCAAATGGATAATCAATACCACCTTCTTCATAACTCACATCATACCTTCCGGGGCCATAGGAACATGAAATTTTTAATTCTAATTCTTTTCTATAAAAATAGGGATCTCTCGGAACATCCATTTTTACTGCTCCCACTACTATGATCTTTCCTTTTTTACGGCATAATTCAGTAGAGAGAATGATCGGGTCATTTGTAGGGGCAGCAGCGGTAATGATAATACTATCAAACCCATGGCCATTTGTAAAATTTTCACATGCAGATAAAAGATTGGGATCATTGCGGTGGAGCGCTTTCGTAACGCTGATCGTATTTGCAAGAGCTATTAACCTTTCAGACAGATCAATTCCAAATACATCACATCCGTTTGCTTTTAATAATTGTCCTGTAAGCTGGCCTAATAGCCCTAATCCAATAACGCAAACTTTATCTCCCAGGAGTGGATTTGCCTGCCTTACACCCTGAAGCGCAATAGCGCCAAGAGTTGTAAATGCAGCCTCTTCAAAGGAGACATTGTCGGGAATCTTTACCGCTAAATTTTGCGGTATTGAAACAATTTCTGCATGAGACGCATAGTCCTGACCGGCACAGGCAACCCTGTCGCCTGTTTGAAAATTTCCATTTGTATCCATTGAAGCTAATACAGTTCCCGCGGTACTATACCCTAAGGCTTTTAATGAATCCAATTTTGTTTTCACCTTATTCAAGGTGGCTGCCAGGCCTTCTTTCTTTATATTCTGTAAAACCTGTGCAACGAGATCAGGGCGCTGTTTTGCCTTACCAAATAAGCTGGCCTGTCCTACTTTTACCGTTCCTTTTTCCGTGCCGGAACTTATCAATGAAAATTTATTTTCTACCAATATCATTCCTTCGGATATGGAAGGCAATGGTACCTCATCAATGTATAATTTTCCTGTCTTAAAATTTTGAATCAGTTGTTTCACTAAATATTACTTTATTATTAATTTCCGGATTTGAATCTAAATATTCCCTGCACCATAGTTCCAGCGTCAGGAGTTGATAAATCTGATAAGCATTGTCTGCTTCTCCCTTTCTATCTTTTTCAATAAGTTTTTTTACAAAAGAATAATTCAAAAAGCCTCTTTTATTAACGCTCTCTTCAGAAAGCAAATTTTCAACCAATTCTTTCAAATCTGTAGAAATCCACGAACGTATTGGCGCGCCAAAAGATGCCTTAGGCCTGTAAATAATTTTTTTGGGTAAAAATTTCTCAGCAGCTCTTTTTAAAATATACTTTGAAATTCCTTTTCTAATTTTGAAACGGCCTGGTATTTGCATAGCTGCAGTAACCATAACCTTATCAATAAATGGAACTCTCACCTCCACCGAAGCTGCCATAGAGGCCCGGTCCGTATAAGTCAAGTTCAAACCAAGCATAAACATCTGGAGGTCCGTATTGCACAACTGATTGACCAGATCACCCTCATATTTAGAACTAAATAATGTTTTATGTTCCTGCTTTACTTCATTAATAGCAGGTAAAAACTCCTCCTTCAATAACTCCTTCAGTTCGTTTGTATCATAATAAGAATAGCTTCTCATGTACGCTTCATCTGCCGGAAGCGTAGCAAAACTTATAAATCTTTTAGCCCATCTGCCAAATTTGAATCCTTTGCCCAAAATTTTTACAGGTAAAATATTAACTACGCCTGCAATGGTGTTTTTAATAATCCGGGGCAGCTTATTGTATTTTAAGCCCATAAGCGTTGCCTTTTGCCTTCTATAACCAAAGAAGATTTCATCCGCCCCCATCCCTGATAATAAGACCTTTACTCCTTTCTTTCTTGCTGCCTTGCAAATAAGGTAAGTATTTATAGCCGCAGGGTCGCCTATCGGTTCATCTAATGTGCGAACCATTTGTGGAAATTCCTTGAGTATGTCCGGGCTTATTTGAATTACATTATGGTTCAATCCGAAAGTACCGGCGACAATATTTGCATACTTCTCATCATCCGGCATTTGTTCGATCTTCTTATCTTTCGATAGTGTAGATATTGTATAAGTAGATAATTGCTCATTCTTCTTTTTGGCTAATACAGATATGAGTGAAGAATCTAAACCGCCGCTTAAAAAACTGCTTACCGGCACATCAGCTACCATGTGGCGCATTACCGAAGATTCTGTTTTTTCTGCTATATCATCAATAATCTGTTTTTCATTACTTGTTGTTTTCTGATGGTCGTCAAGCTCCCAATATTTCACTATTCTAATTCCTTCTTTTTGATTAAACGTTAGAAAATGGGCCGGTGGAAGTTTATGGCAGCCCTTGAACATTGTTTCATTTCCTGAAACCCATAAGTAATTCAAACAACTTACTAATGATTTTGGATTTATGGTTTTATCAAATCCAGGAACCTTTAATAAAGTTTTTAATTCTGAACTAAATGCCAGTGCACCATTTATTACCGTATAAAAAAGAGGCTTTATTCCAAAGTGGTCCCGGGCAATAAATAAAGATTGGCCATTCATGTTATAAATAGCAAAAGCGAACATTCCAATCAGTTTATCTAAACACGCCGTACCATAATGGTTAAACATTTCAAGAATTACTTCTGTGTCAGAAGAGCTAATGAATGTAACGTTTTTCTCCCTTTCAAGTTGTCCCCGAAGCTCTTTATAATTATAAATTTCACCGTTAAAAATAATTACCAAATTACCTTTAATAAAGGGCTGGTTGGCGCCATCCGTTAAATCTATAATTGAAAGCCTTTGATGAGCGAGGGCAATGTAATCGTCACTCCAGGTTGATTGATTATCAGGCCCCCGGTGCATCTGGCATGAGTTGGCAATTTCGGCTAGCTCGATGTTATTTTTAAATCCCGTAAATCCTGCAATCCCGCACATTAATTATAATTGTTTCTCCTATTTTAAATTGAACACTTTAGGTAAAGCATCTATAACGCTCTAAGCGCTTATATTATTTAAAAGTTATTTATCAACTCAAAATAAAATTTTTTCAAATTTTCACTTGAGTTATCAGTGCCTTCCTGAAAAGGAGTATTCTTGAATTTATATTCATTCACAATTAAATCCTCTAATTTCATTTCCAGGTCATTGATATTACGATTTTCAAATAATAAGACTCCTCCAGGCCTTTCAACTACATCAGAAGCTAAAACTTTTTTATTTAAAAATAAACCTTCCCTAATGGTGAGAGAATCGCCATCCGTATTCGTTGGCCGAACTATAATATCTGACTGTTCCATCAATTTGACAAATGACAACTTTTCATTTCTCAGAAAAAAATGATTGCATAAATTCAGTTCTTTAATTAATTTCTCCATTTTAAAATAAATATCAGTTTTCTCATCAATGGAGGATACTATAAAAATAAAAATGAAGGATAAATTCTTTTTAAATAATCTATGAGCCGCTTCTATGCATATATCTAATCCGTATAGATCCTGATTCCTGTATTTTTCCAATCGAAAAGCATTAGCGCTAATAACAATCTTACCATCACGTTTATTCTTATATAGAAGCTCAACTATATTTTCCGGTAATTGTGGTTCTTCTTCTAATGTAGGAGGTATAAAGGCTTCTTTTGTAATACATTTTTTTTCCGGCAGGTATAAACGTTTCTTAATGCCGTTATTTACAACAATTATAGTATTTGCCAACCTATAAATAAGGCCTTTAATGTAAAAAATAAATTTTGGCGGCGCTGAAGTAAAACCGTGCAAGGCAAGAATAATTCTTCTTGAAAAAATTCTTCCAATTATGAGATGGAATACCCTTAGTAAGGTACTGCCACTGTGTATATACAGGATATCCGAGTTATAAATTTTTTTCAGATAGGTTGGTATTTTTAAACTACGGATATTAAAATATTCGTTTTTGTTAATCGGACTTTCATCTATAAAATCAAAATCAAATTCTTTTTGTAACAGCTTATTGAGGCGTAATATATGAACACTAACTCCCCCATAAGGAGGAGGACATGGACCAATTATTAATACCTTTTTTTTTACAGGGAGATTAGCAGACAATCTTATAATTTATTTTTTGTTTTATTAATGCCCCTACTCTATCCCATGTAAACTTAGATTTTGCAAGTTGATATCCGTTCTCCCCCATTTCTTTACACTTTTCAGGATCATCCAGAAGATCACAGATAGCATTTACATATTCATCAATATTATTGTTGATCAAATACCCATTGAAATCACTTTGTACCAAATCAGGAATACAGCCAATATTGTTAGCCACAATAGGCAAGCGAAAATTCATTGCTTCTATAAAAGCAACTCCAAAAGGTTCTCTCAGTGTAGGTAAGCAAAAAATATTTGCCTGATAATAATACTCAGAAACCTGGCTAACGGGAATTTTTCCAACTATTTTGCAATTCGGTAATCTAATATTTTGAGGATTGCATCCAACAATAGTTAGCGATGCATCCGGGTGTTTGACAAGTACTTTTTCAAAAACTTTTAAAAGTGTAGGGCCACCTTTTCGCTCCCATTCCACTCCTACAAATAAGATATTTTTGCTAAATTGTTTTTCAGAATTAACTTCAATTTCATGATTGACATTACTCCCTGAATACACGGTAAAAACTTTTTCTTTCGGAATTTGATACTGAGTGATAAGTGAATATGCTGAGAGGCTGCCCAATGTAAATATCATTGTAGCATCTGCATAAATTTTTATTTCAGATTTTTCAACAAATCTTTTTGAGCGCATATACGTCTTTGCATCAATTCCGGGATATAATAAGTTTGTTCTTGTGGTGTGATCCGTATAAATGTAGTTGGGAATATTTTTTATTTTCCCATTGTAAAGCGATTGAGTCTGAAATGTAAATTTATAATCTTTTCCAGCACAAATTTTTTGAATTTTTTTACTGATTTGTAATGAAATATATGAGGTAGCGAAAAACCAATTCAGGTATTCCCGCTTTCTTTTTTCGCCCCGCATTATTTCGATTGCATACTCTTTAAAAAAGAAATAGAGGTTAATAAAATAAATGTATTTGGGTAATTTATGTTTTAGGATATCCCGGGCATCAATTACTTCAATTTGATAATTGGAATATTCTTTTTCCAAAATTTTATAAATATTGCTATTTATATTAGAGAAACTCCCAAACTTTAAAAATAAGATCTTCGCTGACAAGTTGAATTTATTTTTTAATTAAAATAAATTGCCTTTTGCATGTTAGAGGATGAATTTATCGGATTTAATTTTTAAAAAATTGTCCAATACCTCTTTTTATTTTCTCCCAACGGTCATTGTAGTGATTTAACTGCAAAGTTTTATATGATTTTTTATATTCTTCATTGCCCGTATCATGCCTTACATTTCCATTCATCTGGCAAGATGCCGCTTTAGAAACACATACAACCTGAGTAGATGATAATATTTGAGAAAGTGACCCGTCCCTAAGACATTCTTCAGCAGCTTCTTGTAAAACAGGTGGGCCAGACAAACCTAATACAGGATGATTGAATTTAGAAATAGGTTTATCTTCCTTAATTACCAGTTTCTTTTGAATATATTCAAATCCATAGTGGGAAGATAAAACATTCTTACTTTGCGAATTTTGAATTGTTTTTTGGGCAGCCCTCAAAAAAATTGGATTTTGTGGTACGCTGATTATTAGCCACTGACAAACATCACTATTTGTCCCTAATGCTGTTACAAAAGATGCCTCCTTGTTTACCCATTTCCTTAGAGGATTAATACACATACAATCTATATCAGCGTAAACTCCACCATATTTATAGATAATTAGATACCGCCAGAGATCTGCCTTTGAAGCGCCATATTTAAGGCTTTTATAGCCTTCAACGTATTCAGGAAAATCGGTTTTTAAAAAATCAATACTATCGTTGTCATCACAAAATCTGTATTCATATTCAGGATTTAATTCTATCCAGGAATCCGCATAGCTCTTCATGAAAACCGGAACTTCATTGGTCTTCATAGTCTGCCAGATTATTTTTGGGATTTTCTGTTCATATTCCATTAAATCGCGGGGTGATAATACTTTAGGAATGGTTCCAAATTCACTCATCATTAAATCGTATTGTTCAGTTGTACAAATTTAACCTATGGTCTTTATACCATTTTACAAATTCTTTTATTCCCGTTTCAAAGTCGAATTTAGGATTATATCCAATTTCCGATTTTGCTTTGGAAATATCTGCATAGGTTTTGACCACATCACCCGATTGCATAGGTTGCCTGTTTAATATTGCGTTTTTATTCAAGGCATTTTCAATAGTTTTAACTAAGTGGTTAAGTGTCACAACATTTGATTCGCCCAAATTAAAAAGTTGATAACCATTTAGATGATTGATGGCACAGTTGATTCCTTCAATTATATCATCAATATATGTGTAATCTCTCGAGGTAGAACCATCGCCATAAAACGGAATGGGTTTTCCTTCGTCCATTAACCTTGTAAACTTATGAATTGCCAGGTCAGGCCGTTGGCGAGGCCCATATACAGTGAAGAAGCGCAAACAGGTAATATCAAAATTGTAAAGATGATTATACACATGGCATAAAAGCTCACCACTTTTTTTGGTAGAAGCATAAGGTGAAATAGGATTATCAACCGGATCTGTTTCTGAAAAAGGCACTTTTATATTATTACCATAAATTGATGAAGAAGAAGCAAATAACATTTTCTTTACATAATTTTTTCTCATTGCTTCCAATAAGGAAACAGTACCATTAACATTCACATCATAATATTCTTCGATAGATTCTATAGAAGGGCGCACACCAGCCTTTGCTGCCAGATGAACTACAACTTCTACCTTATTGTGAGAGAAAATTTCATTTAAAGCTTTATCGTCACGTATATCTGCTTTATACAACCGGAACTGATTACTTTTTTTTAATCCAGCAAGATTCAGTTCTTTGAATTTGATTGGATAAAAATTATCAAAATTATCAAGCCCAATAACAAAGTTTCCCAACCTGATAAAATGCTCACATACATGTGAGCCGACAAAACCTGCAGCGCCTGTAACTAAAATATTCATTAATTTTTTTGTAATACTTGTTGATATGTCTGAATATAATTTTCAGTCATAATTTTTAAATCAAAAATAGTATGAGCCATTGTATAACTATTTGCACCTAATTGCGTAGATAAATTTTTGTCATTCATCAACATTTGAATATATTGAACCATTTGGCTGCTATCACCATGATTTATAAGATAGCCATTTTGGTGATCAATCACTACCTCATTAGTGCCTCCCCCACGTGTTGCAATTACCGGTTTACCTAAGGCCATATATTCAATTATTGAATTTGATATACCTTCTCCATGCACCTTTGAATTGGTAAGCAGAACTCCAATATCAAATAAATTTACAATTGATTCTACATCGTTTCTTTTTCCTAAAAAAATAATTTTATCAGAAAATTCACTTGGAACGCTATTCTTAATTTGAATAAAATCAGTGCCATTACCTACTAAAATAAATCGGATTGAATTATTTAATGCAATGAGGGATAAAGCAGCTTTTATGAATGTTTTATAATCTTTCCGTATCTCAAATGCTGCTACCATTCCAACTACGAAGATATTTTTATAATCATCGCCAAATATTTCTTTTCGAAGAACATTCGGGTCTTTCAGATTTTTAAAGCGATTAAAATCCATACCATTATAAACACATAAAGATTTTTTTGGCGGAGCGCCATAACCCACAAGGCCCGCTTTAGAATTTCCTACTATTTTGCTTGAAAAAGGGAAAGTTAATTTGGCCCGAAACCAGCTTTTGCTCATAATGTTTCGACGGATAGGAGTATCCGCCACCATACCATTTACCAATTTGATATTTAGCAATTTGCAGGTAGGAACGGCAATTACGGCTGTCATATCATTCCAGCAATGCACTATATCCGGTTTATATTCTTTACAGATGTCATAGAATTTGCAAAAAACAGAAAGGTCCTTTTTCGTTCTTCGTACCAGATGATGAATTTTAGTACTTAAAGAAAAGACTTCCTGATAATGAATCTCTTCATTCATTACAACAATCTCAAATTCAATTGGGGGAAAAGACTTAAGTCCTTTGAGAAGTTCTACACATCTTCTTTCCTTACCGCCAGACATCAAACTATCTATAAAAAAAAGAATCTTCATTCAATATTTCTGACATGGGCAAATGTCAAACCAAAAATGGTTTCATTAACCGGGCTGACGACTTTTTTTTAATTGCTTTTTTATTTTGGCAATTTTCATAACAAGACACATACTTCGAAACCATTGATTCTATTGAAAACATTTTACGAACCCTTTTGAGCCCTTCCATTCCCATTTGGGATCTTAAATTAAAGTCATTTAAAAGAATATTGATTTTTTCCGCTAGTTCTAATGAATCAGATGGCTTAACAAGGAACCCTGTTTTTTCGTTTTCAACGATTTCATTAGTCCCGCCGCCAGAAGTAGCAATAACGGGCTTAGCCAATGCCATATACTCCAGAATTGAATTAGAAATTCCTTCAGTAAAGGTTGCTAAAACACAAATATCCATCACATTTATGTAAGATTCAACGTCCGATTTTTTGCCAACTGTTTTAATAGCTTCGTGGTATTTATCCTCTATCAAAATCTTTGCTTCCATCGAATCTGTATTATTTCCTATTGCGATAAATGTAACATCATTTCTTCCTGACAAAACCAGTCCCGCCGCCTTAAAATAAGTTTTATAATCTTTATATTTTGAAAAGGAGGCGACCATCCCTATTACAAATTTTGTATTGATCTTTAATTCATCTCTTATGTTATCACTATTTGTCAGATTTGCAATCCGTTTAAAATCAAATCCATTGTGAATAACAAAACTCTTATTTTTGGGCGTTTTATATGCTTTTAAACCTGCTTCTGAATTTCCGACTATTATTGTAGAAAATGGAAAAGTTATTCTTGCGCGTAGCCAGGTTTTATTAAAAAAAGTAAGTCCTTCGGGGGCATCGGAAATCATTCCGTTAATTAATTTTAATTGCAATAAGCTGCAAATTGGGGTTAAATAAACCGCCGACATACTGTCAAAGCAATGGACAATATCTGGCTTATAGTTTTTACAAATTTTATAAACTTTATAAAAAACCGATAAATCTTTTTTAGTTTTCCTTATCAGGAAATGAACCGTATTTTGTAACTCGAAAACTTCCTTATAATGAACATCTTCATTCATCACAACGATCTCAAATTCGATTGATGTATAGGCCTTAAGCCCTTTAAGAAGTTCTACAAATCTTCTTTCTTTACCTCCCGACATCAAATTATCTATAAAAAAAAGAATCTTCATCAAGAATCAAAATCACTATAATTATTCTTTACTTTCATATTACTTTCCCAAATCCTATTCTTAAGATAGTCACTTCGTTAAATATTTTAATTTTTTACTATATCAAGTATTTCTTTCCCATATAGCTCATAATTAAAATAGTTGTTGGCTACTTCGTATCCTCTCCTTCCAATAGCTTCTGAATTTTTGTCTGATAATGCATAAATAATTTTATTTGCAAAATCTTCTGTATCATCCGGTTTTGCCAGATAAGCCGAAAAATTGTTTTTTAAATATTTAGGGATTTCTCCGGTACTGGTAATTACAACAGGCCTGGCAGAAGCCAAATATTCTCCAAGTTTTGTGGGAAACCCTGCCTTTGCCTGATTGTTATCTGGCCTGGCTAAAACTAAAATATCTGAATTTTCCAGAAACGAAGGAATCTCTTCAACTTTTTTCTTTCCTAAAAAGAGTACTATTTCAGTAAGTCCTAAATTATCTACTTTATTTTTCAATCGAATCAAATCTTTATCAGGCGCCGTACCTATAAGTTGTAGCTGAATTTTATTGTTTTTCTTTTTTACAATAGCCATTGCATCAATTAAATTTTCAAGCCCGTCCTTATTACCGCCCATTGATCCTACATAAGTAATAATACTTTTTTCATGATACATTTTTCCATCTGCATTGCCGAACCTTTTCATATCAACAAGAATGGGAATCTGAAATATATTTTTTGGAAACATTTCCGAATAGAAAGAATTTAATAAGTCCGAAATCACTATAAGTTGATCATACATTTTTAATTTAATCTTTAAAAAAAATTTATGAAGATTTTTTGCTTTTTTGTCATGCATTATAAAATAGGGAATTTCACTGCAATCTCTTATAATGGAAACGCGCATCATCCTAAGAAAGATGAACAATAAAAACTCATCCCAAACTTCTGTCGCATAAAATAAGACTTTAAAATCGTGCTTTCTTTTTAATTTTCTAAGGATAATCAGAGTATTTATAAGTCCTTTTATTTTATTTATATTTCTAATAAATAATCTCCTCTCCCACATTACTGTCTTCTGAGAATAAAAGAACGGAACTCCTTCAAATCTTGCTAAATAACCGAACGGTTGTGGATTAATAAATGCTGAATGTAAATTTATCACAAATGGAAAACCTTTTTCTTTTTTCAAAGCCTTGCAATAAAGATGCACCCTGTTTGATGGAGCCGTTGCACTTGGGTAGCTCAATCTGCCAATTACAATTAAAGCATCCTTCTTTACTTTTCGTGTCACGATTTATAACTGTGATAAAACTTTTCTAAAATTAGTACGAACAACTTCTGCATCTTCATTTTTTATTGCCGTCTCCTTAGCTTTCGTACTCAATTGTCTTCTTAATTCCTGGTTGTTGATCAATTTATTTAAAGCTTCTGTTAAAGCACTTCTTTTATTTTCAGTGACAACTAAAGCCCAGTTGTCTTGTAAAGCATATTTTGCTAAGGCAGTCTTTTTATCAGCAAATACAAGAATAGGTGTACCCGAAATCATATATTCAGCTACTTTAGTTTGAATAGAAAATTTTAAAAATTCTACACTGTCTGTATCAAAATCTTCCGGGAGAAATAACAGATCAACGCTTGAAAATTTTTTAGGGAGCTCAGAGTACTCGATCGGATTTACAAATCTAATGCACTCATTAGGCTCTAACAGATTTGCTAATTTATCGTTATCAGGAGATTGAATTTCAAATACCACATTTACTCCTGATTGGTACAGATCATTCGCAACAATTCCCATTTCCACGATTGAATTTTTCATTCCTCTTCCTATACGCCCGGCATATAAAATAGTAAACTTTTCTTCTACCTTCCATTGAGTTCTGGCAAAAGGCAGCCAATTGTTAATTTCTATTGGATTATGGAATGGTATAAAATCCTTCCCGTATCTCTCTTTATATTCCTCACTCATCGCTTCACATATACTCATTAAGGCAGAAGATTTATCAAGTAGATTTCTGAACTCTTTATCTATTCTTCTTTTCCAATAGGAAGAAAATAAACCGGGCTGGGTAATTTTAGAAGGCCAATCATCCATAATATGAATAACCAACGGTTTGTTTGTTGTCAATTGAACCTTATTAACAAACCTTATTAATTCTAACGTAGAGAGCTGTGAGTAAATTATATCAGGATTGTAGCTATTTAACCATTCTCTGAATTCCTTAGTTACTTCTAATTTGTAAAAAAAATTAAATATTCCGCAAAATTTTAAAAATGAATCTATAGAAGTGTGGACTTTATTAAAGTTGATGACCTTTCTTACTTTATAATTCTTTTTGTTATCCTTAATAGATTTATTTACCGGTATTATACCGCATTGGATTTTAGGATGCAAAATATTTAACGGAAACGGGTGTTGCTTGCCATGATAGCCAAGCTGATAATATATTTCACAAACTGAAGGTTCAATCTCATTTTTTAAATAAATATTGGAAGCTACTGCCAGCCTGTCTTTTGGCCAGCCTCTGAATAAGTTTGAAAGTGTAATACCACCTCCATTCTTTTCGTTGGGAAGATGGCCAATAATGAGAACTTTAGGAAATGTCATAGAAATAGTTCTTATGAAGCAGTTGTGTTGAAATCGCTGTTATCCGGTAAATTATTAATTCACGTGAATTTAAAATTATTATCAGGAAGTGATTTTCCTAAAAAATATTCCTTCAAGACTTCATCAGGAATATTGCGTATTTTTTTAGAATAGCAAATGCCAACTGATATCCAAACAAGAAGATACCGCATTGAAAAAGTATTGACAGTTGCAGGATATAAACTTAACAAGGCCAGAAGAATCCAAATTCCCGCGGCTTTTGAAAGTATGTTTTTTGAGTAGAATATACCTTTAAAAATAGCCGGAACAGTTATTAGAATTAATAATACTAAACTGACTAATCCTCCTTTTAATATTATTTGTAAATAACCGGTTTCAATTACACCTCTATAATTGGTTGCCGCATTTTCATCTATATCAGGGCAGTAATATTCTCCCTTTATTCCTTTTCCAATTATCCAATCAATTGGCTTCATATCTGCATAAAAATACAATTCAACACCTGTTCTGGTATCTTCCTTACCCCTTTCAACGATAAAGCTAAAAATCCGGTTTTTTTGAATGTTATATATGTTAGCTGCATAAAACGCTCCCAGAGAGAGAATTAAAACCGACAAGTACAAAACGAGAATCTTTTTTTTTGAATAAAAAAGATACAGCAGATATGAAGAAAGTATGACCTCTATTGTCATTAAAACTAAGCCCCTGCGCGCTCTGACAATAGCAAAAAATAAAATCAGCAGAATTGTTAATAATGCCAGTAGCTTCTTTTTGGTAGAATGATATCGGTAGGTAAGTAATATAAAGCCACATGAAATGCCAAGGTCAAAAGATGCTTCAACTCTATCTATATTTATCGGATTATCCTGATCTGAACTAATAAGATAGCTTATGGATATAAAATCATAAAGAATATAAATAACACAAAACAATATTACAGCATCGAAGGCTTTTTTATAAAAAGCAGGTCCTTTAGGAAAAAGCAATACTGCCGGAACTATATATAACATCCCACCATAAAGAGGATTAAGCAAAAAATAAAGTAAAAATTCTTTGTCAAAAAAGGATCGGGCACCCAAAATAAACAGAAAAAGGAACCATAAGCCGTATAAAGTATATAATAGCTGCAGATAAGAATTTTCAAGTTTAAACTTAATCAGAGAAACTATCCCCCAAAAAATCAGTAATAAACTTGAAAGCTGGAGTAGCTGAGACAGTCGCGATGGCGAAATCGTATAAAGAGAATATCCACCAAGATACATAACAACACCTATCCAAAATAAATTGAGATTGATTAATTGATTCCTGCTGAGTTCAAATTGATCATCCAGATATTCTCTTTTAATCATTTAATTTCTCCAATGATGACACCTGGCTAAACAGGCTTTTGTGCTGTTCTAAAATACGGTGAGTTTCAAATTCAGGTAAGTTATATCCTTTGATTTTGTTATTTATACAAAATTTTATTCCTTCTGCTATATCATTTGCGTCTTTGTATTTGGCAAGATACCCGTTTTCCTTATGTCTTATCATGTCGGGTATTCCCCCAACGTCAAAACCAACTACTGAGGTACCACAATTTAAACTCTCCAATACCGTAGTAGGTAAATTATCAGCTAACGATGGAGCAATAAATACATCTGCCGCATTATAAATCATTACAGGAGAATATTCGTCTCTTAAATACCCGGTAAATATTGTTTGAAAAGGGATTTCGTCAGCTATCTCTTTTTTATATCCACCACCAAATACTATTACTGATATTTTCTTAAACTCAATTTCCGAAGCCAAAATTTTCAATGCTTTTATTAAATAATCCCAACCCTTATAAGGGCTATCAACGGAAGTAGCGCCAAATGCTATTACGGCCTCATTTGGATTTAGATTCAAAATCTTTTTTGCGATCGTTTTATCAAAAGGTTTGAAAAAATCTTTCTCAAGAATATTGGGAATATGAAATACGGGCTTATTCTTTGTCAATGCAGATTGTTTTGCACATTCATAAAGCCACTTGCTCGGCGAAATAAAATAAAGATTATTATATCTGGAATATAAGCTTAGTTTTTTTTCAAATTCTTTGAAAGACAAATCTTTTATTTTTTGCTTAGGCAATACTTGGCAATCAAAGCAATGAGATTTATATTTTTCACAAGTAAAACTATGGTGGCAGCCACCTGTAATATTCCACATGTCGTGCATGAAAAATATTACAGGTTTTCCCAATTTTGCTAACCTCTCGAAACTTGTTAGATTTAAAAATCCACCAAGCGCCCAATGAATATAAATGATGTCAGCATTTCTAACTTCATCCAGTTTAGAAATATCAGAGCCTAATACAGGATAGGAAAATGCGCCAAACTCTTTTATATTATTTTTGTTCAGCCAGGCCTGCATTGAACGATCCAGGCGGGCAATAACAGAAGATAATTTTCCTTTTTGCTTTATTTTTTCATCATCATTTACTGCACGGCGTAAAGTGATCATACTTGAATCTATTGCATTTTTTAAGAATGCTCTATGCAGTCTGAGAGCTGCACGTCCTGTTGATTCAGTAAAGATTTGCAGATGAACAACTTTAATCATTTTTGTGCCCTATATTCTTATAATCTTTTACTTAAAAAACAGCCTCTTCTTCATATAGGAATACAATGAATTTGGCGTATATCCAAGCCTGTTTAAATCGCCATATTTTTTGATGCTCGTTGGCTGTGCCATGAATCTGTTTATACAAATAAGTTGATTATTTACATCAATAGCAGGCAAAGTATTTAATTTATTAATTATTGTAAAAGCTAATTCAAAACCCAATTCTTTAGTAATGTCTAACACCTGGCTGTTAAAATTACCGTTTGGAAATGCTACCGTTAAAGGTTTCATTCCGGTTATTTCATAAAGTGTATCATTGGATAACAAAAGTTCATCTTTTATTTCCTGCCCCGAATAATTCGTTAAAATACTATGATTGCAGGTGTGATTACCAATAGTAACATAAGGGCTAACAGAAATTTCTTTAAGTTCTTTTGTGTTTAAAGGCCTGTCAATATCTGACCAGGGTTCGTGAGATTTGCTACCAAAATTTTGGTTAATATAACTCTCAATAAAAGTATGTTTAAAGCTTTTAAGATAAATTTGTTCCTCTCGTATCTTCTCTAAATTAGCTCCTTCTTTTAGCCTGTATTTATAGATAATATCCCACCAATAAGATCTATTCTCTAAAACATTTTTTGTTGTAATAAAGAAAGTGGCCGGTATTTTATATTTGTCAAGTACCTTAATCGCAAGTAGGTTATTAAAATACCCATCATCAAATGTAAGCATGATATATGCTTTATCATTTGGAAGACCTTTTGATAAATCTTCGGGTTTAATAAAATGATATTTATGATGCAGAAAGTATTCTATTAAATCAGTAAACTGGCTTACTGTCAGGTTATTTTGAGGATCAACATGGTTTAGCTCCTTTTGTGCCTCACTTTCATAAATTCCATGAAAGTAAAATACTAATAACTTGTTTTTTTGATTTTTGAAGTTAAGAATAATAGGATTAATGAAATAACCTGCTTTTTCAATCAAGAGTATTATATTTTTTTCAATTTTCCCTTTAATAGGAGATAGTTTACTCACGTATGATTTATATATTTTTTGATTGACAATTATTGATTCCTTATAGTCTGTTTTTTAACAGGAGTCTTTTACCTACAATGTTTTTGTTTACTCATTCCAAATCCCTCTCGCTTTATTATGAATTAATTTGTTAGCTTGAATCGGCTCAATAATTATACTTATTGAACAAAGGATAATAGTAGATAAAACAATACCGGCAATCCCAATTTTTTTACCTAAAAAAATTGCCATAGGGATATTGAAAAGCATGGTCAGAAAGCTAATATATAATTGGATTTTTATTTTACCAGTACCATTTAAAAAAAGCGAATATATATTAGTCCAGCAAAGCATTATCACGTAAATAGCAAGGAAAAAGGAGAGAGAAAAAGGCACTATTATTTCTTTTCCGACCCATATTCTATAGACAAAATTAGAGAATACCAGCATAATCAATGAAACGATACTTAATAAAACCCATATTAGTTTAAGATTTTTTAAACTTTTCTTTATCCAATCAATGTCTTTTTTTACCCAGGCTTCCGTATAAGCACTCCAAAATGGTGACATTATAATTCCCATGATCATTGGAATAATACTGAAATACTTGTATGCAATACTGTACGGCGTAACTTCGGCTGCGCCAAATAATTGTGCAATAATAATGTTGCTGGTCTGATATAATACTATACCTGCAATCTGTAGTAAGAAAAATTTAACTCCAAGTGTCATTAAATCACGGGCATAACTAAATCTTACATATTTAAGCGAAGGAGCAAATTTTTTATATTTTCGGGAGTAAAACCAAATACTTGAAACTATAAGGACTGCTACAGGGATAAAACCTAATGCTGCGCCAAGATAAATTAAATTACCGGAAGTGGTTCTGGTCAAGATATAAATCACCAGAATTGAAAATAAGCTTCCATAAAAATTGAAAAGAGAGGCTTTTGCAGGCTGTTGGTCAGCAGTTAAAACGGTCGTTATTAATTGTAAAACAAACTGTAAACAAAAAAATACAAAAACGATCAGAGCCAAAGTACTTAGTTCCCCAGCCATGTTTGAGGGAGCATTTAAAATCTTTGACCAATTGAGAAAAGGATTAATAAAAAGAAAAATCGTTAATATTATAGTTACAATAATTGTCAACACTGCATAGGTGGTGCTTACATAAATCCTTGCTTTCTCATTGTCTCCATGTGCAATACTTTCTGCAAATTTATTTCTCAATCCATTTCCGAATCCAATATCAAAAAATCCAAACCAGCCAATAATAGAACTTAATGTAATCCATATCCCATATTGATCTGAACTTACATAATGAATAGTCAGAGGGACTAAAAAGAGGCTTACAATGATACTGCCCCCTTTGATCAGGAAGGCAGCTAAAATATTTTTTTTAGCCTTTACACTACGTTCCTGCCCTTTATTTATTTTACGACTAATGAAAGTAAGAGTATCAGAAAGTTTACTCTTAGCTCTCATCTTTAAAGTATATGGTTCCAATATCTACGGTTGTGTTTCTAATTATTATTCCTATTTATAGAAATCTTCTTTCCTATATGTAATATTTTCTTTGAGCGCTCACCTTATAAGTTTCCAGATCGCTCAATACCATTTCTTTTATCATCTCTGGAAGCGTATATTTTGGCTGCCATCCTAATTTTTCTTTTGCTTTTGTAGCATCTCCTATTAGAAGGTCAACCTCTGTAGGGCGAAAATATTCAGGATCAATAGCAATCACTTCTTTTCCGGCCGGCAACTGGTATTTCTCATTATTACAACATTTTACTATTCCTCTTTCTGATTTTCCTTCTCCTTCAAAAGTGATCTCGATTCCGGCTTCTGCAAATGCCGATTTTGCAAAATCTCTCACAGTTGTTGTAATGCCGGTAGCTATAACGAAATCTTCGGGTTCATCCTGCTGCAGAATACGCCACATAGCTTCTACATAATCCTTTGCATGTCCCCAATCTCTCCTGGCATTTAAGTTTCCAAGAAATAAAGTATCTTGTAAACCTTGTGCAATTGCTGCTACCGCCCTGGTAATTTTTCGTGTTACAAATGTTTCTCCACGTAAAGGGCTTTCATGGTTAAAAAGTATTCCATTGCATGCAAACATATTATATGCTTCCCTGTAATTTACTATGATCCAATAAGCATATAATTTGGCAACACCATAAGGGCTTCTTGGATAAAATGGTGTTGTTTCTTTTTGAGGAACTTCTTGCACTAATCCATATAATTCTGAAGTAGATGCTTGGTAAATCTTTGTTTTTCTTTCTAATTTTAATATTCTTATTGCCTCCAATAAGCGCAAAGTACCAATACCATCTGCATTAGCGGTGTATTCCGGGTTATCAAAACTTACCTTTACATGGCTCATTGCTGCAAGGTTGTAAATTTCATCGGGCTGTGTTTCCTGTACGATACGGATCAGATTAGTACTATCGGTCATATCGCCATAATGCAATTTAAAATTGGCATGATTTTCATGCGGATCCACATACAAATGGTCAATACGATAAGTGTTTATAAGAGATGATCTTCTTTTCACTCCATGCACAATGTATCCTTTTGACAAAAGCAATTCAGCAAGATATGCCCCGTCCTGGCCGGTTATACCAGTTATTAATGCTGTTTTCATACTATAAAATAATTGTGATTTTGAAATGACTATCTGAGAGACAAATGAGGTCAATCAGTGGTTAAAATATGGTAAGCGTTTAGTCATTCTTTCATGAGAACACAGTTGAACAGAGATAATAATATTTTTGTTGTTTTATCTGTGTTAATAAAATACTACTTAACTTTTAGATTGGAATAAGAGATTTTTACTTCCAAAAGAAACTTCCCTGCCAAGCCCATTCTCCGGAGCTATTTCGGCAATCATGGTAAATCCTATTGAAGGCAAGTTTACTTTTACTGTTGTGTTCTTAACAGTTAATATATTTCCTTCCATTAAATATTTCGGGCCATCAATTATCCTTGCAATATCATTTAAATTAATCCGGGATTTTTCTAATTTAATATTCTGATGGTCGGTAACGAATTCTTTCATAGCCTCAATTTCATCTTCTTGTATGACAGCAGGCTTACCCTTCCAATATACAATATTTACAACCCCATCTATCACTTTAATTTTGTTAACCTCCTCTTCAGTCAGGCTAGCAAATACATAGGAATCGAACAAAGGTTCTTTTTGTATTCTATTTTTCCTAAATGATTTTATTTGCTTTGTGTTTACCGGCAAAAAATTTTCAATTTTCCTTCTGGTAAATATTGAGGCGACTTTTCTTTCGCATTTTGGCTTTGTATATACGATATACCAATTCTTCTGCATAATTTTTTTTTTAGAAATTTAAATTTGCAGCAATTCAAAGGATTGATATTAGTAATACTATAAGAAGAACACGGCTTCGCCGCCCTCAGTTACATCTTAACGTATTGAGATTGAAAAATTTTTCATACTATAGGATTTAATATTTTGCTATTGACTTTCTCTCTTGTTTTTTTCTGTCTTTATTACCATACACGTAATCATAGCCATAACCATAATTATTTTTGAAAAAACCTCTCATTTTTACGCCATTAAAAATAATAGCTGGATTATTGATCGGATTAATATGGTTATTTTCATCTATTCTCTTAATGAGCATCTTCGGAGTGTATTTATGCCTTATCACATATAAAGTAGCATCACATAATCCGGTTAACAGATAGCCATCAGTAACTAATACCATTGGCGATGTATCTATAATTACGATGTCAAAGATATTCTCTAAATACTTAATTAATTCATTTGGCTTGCCATTAGACAGTAATTCTGATGGATTTTCCGGAAGATTAGAACCTGCTGAAATAAAAAATAAATTTTCATGCTCTCCCACATGTTTAATAATTTCTTCAGGATCTTTACTGCCTTCCAGGAATTCAGTCACTCCCTCACTCCTGGGAACATTCAATATCTTATCAATAGTAGGATTGTTGAGATCCATATCTACTAATACTACTTTTTTACCGGTAAGAGAAAGGCTTACTGCTAAATTAGCTGAAATAAAGCTTTTTCCTTCTCCTGATATACTTGACGTAATTAATATTTTTTTATGAGCAGAATCAATACCTAAAAAGGATAAAGATATTCTTAGCTTTCTAAACTCTTCTGCTACAAAACTACGCCTGCCCTTTTCTATAACAATATTTTGCCTTAATTTATCAAAGGCTATTTCACCTATTATAGGAATAGTAGTGAGAGCTTCAATTTCACTTCTATATAATACTTTACCTGTAAGAAATTCTTTAATAAAAATAAATGCCCCACACACTCCTATCAATAACAAAATAGATATCAAATAGATCAATATCTTTTTAGGACTTACCGGATAAGGGCTCGATTGTGCATAATCAACTACTCTGCTATTAGAAACTGCTGACGCATAAGCTATTTCGCTCTCTTCCCTTTTCTGAAGAAGAAATGCATATAGATTACTCTTTATTTGTTGTTCTCTGCTAATGTCAAGTAGTTGACGTTCTTTTTGAGGCACGGCCTGAAGAATAGAATTATATGCGCCATTTGTTGCGTAAATATTCTGCTTAGTTGCATTAAGGCTTTGCCTCTGACTGTGTATATTATCTAAAATGCTAGGTTTTATTTTATTGATTTTATCAACTAACGCTATCAGGCTGGGATTATTTTCTCCCACAGTTTTCTTTAATTTATCATATTCTAATTCAGCGCTGTAAAGTTGATCTATTAATTGCGTGAGCATGGGATCACTCACTCCTAAAGTAGATGGAACAATGCCACCACTGTTGTTACTTTTTGTTTTTACAAAATTTTCAACCTGGTCCAAAACTGCCAGTTGAGTAGTTACATTCCCTAATTTTTCGTCATTAGCACTTACATTTTGCAAAAAAAGCTGTCCTTGTGTACTGATATCTACCGCATGATTACCAGATTTATATTGTTGCACCTTCTTTTCAATCGAATCAAGGTCATGAGATACAATTGCTAATCTTTCATTTACAAAAGCAAGTGTATTGCTTGCGAGTACATCTTTTTCATCATTTGCAGATTGCTGATATGCATTAATCAACTGATTAAGAATATTCTCTGCCCTGAGAGGATCTTCATCCTGGTAATACAATTCAACAACTGATGACAATTTGCTTGCCGTTTCAACTTTCAATCCTCCTAAAAAAGAAGGAGCAATTCTTTTAGGATTAGAAAGTGAAAAGTAAAGTTGGCGATTATTAGTTATTGGCGATTTGTCATAATATTTATTAGAGATAAATTTCAATTCTCCAAAAGGAGTAACAGCTAACTCATTAATAGGATACCTTAACCTATGATTTAAAATAACCTGTTGGTTTTTACTATCAAAATTAATTTCTATTTCATCAGAAGCTTGCAATGAATCAGGATTCGGAGACACTATTAAAATAGGAGAACGGGTATAAGCTAAAACATCGTGAACGTCTCCTTTTTCATAAACGGGAGCATAAAGCCCCAGTGACCGTACTACATTTTCCATCAACTTACGTGACTGAATTATTTCAATTTCATTTTCAACAATTTTTTTGGATGAAATCTGATCAAGAGATTCTACTAATTTTGATTCCTCATTTCCCTTTTTTTCATCTTTAATAATAAGAGTAGCTGAAGCCTGGTAAATAGGAATTGCATAGCGTATATAGGTATATGCCAACCCTATTGCAATAAGTACTGCTAACAAAAAGAGAGGCCAATAAGGTAAGTATTTTGATATAAATTGTTGTATCAAATTATCTTCCTTCTCTGCTATAATTCTATTTCTCTTTGGTTGCATCCTTTTAAATTATCTTAGTAATATCTTATCAGCCTATCCGCAATTATAGCAATTACCGAAAGTGCACTAAAAATAATTGGCAATATCTGCGGATTCCTTACAGCAGTTGCGGCTTTATTTTTATTGGGTTCCACATATATTACATCATTAGGCCGTAAATAATAATATGGTGAATTAAAAAAGTTGCTGGAATTTAAATCAATATGTCTTGTTATTTTCTTCCCATTTTCTTCTCTTATCAATAGAACATTATCTCTTTTTCCATAAATGGTTAAGTCGCCAGCAAGGCCGATCGCTTTTAACATTGATATTTTTTCGCTTGGAACAGTTATTACGGTAGGCTTGGCAACCTCGCCAAGCACTGTTACTTCGTAGTTGAGATAGCGGATATCCACAATCGGATCTATAAGAAGCTTTCTTTTTAATATTACGTCAGTGATATTATCTTTCAGTTGGCTTTTGGTAAAGCCGGCAGCTTTTATAGTGCCAAGCATAGGTAATTCTATCGTACCATCCGAATTTACAAGATACCCGCCTGATTCTGTATTACTACCTGTAACGGTTGTAGCTCTGCTGATATTATTGCTCTGTAAATTAAATGCTGCTGAAGCTTCTGCATTAAGGCTACTGATAGTAATACTTAAAATATCATTAGGCTCTATAAGGTTTTGCTTTTCAATATTCCCCGAATAAAACGTAGTATCCTTTACATTATTAAAATAAACAATCTTTTTAGTATTGATGCATGATGTTAATAGAAACGTTCCGGATAAAAGACAAAAAAGAGGTAAAAAAAATCTGGCCATATAATGATTTTTAATCTACTGTAAAACTAAAATACAGTAGATTTATTGTAATCGGAAGATTTTTTAGGACAGGAATCAGGGTTATTTGTGGTCTTTTATTCGGGTCGGATATAAAAAATGAGGTAACAACTTTTATGGCGCAAACTTAAATATTTATAATTGTATCTCCAAATTTTTAAAGAAGAAGAAAGAAAAATTAATCCGTTATAGGCCTTGTAACATACGGATTAAAATCCGTTAATTATCATACGAACCGATGTTATTAGCCGGGCGGTTCTATATTTCATGATATATTATTACACTGCTAAAGAAAAGTTCCAAATTACCACGCTGCAAGGAAAATTAAACTTTGTGCTTTCAATGATGAGAAAACGCTGCATCAGTGAACAACTTTCTTTCTAATATTTTTATGTCTCTACCGATAATTTATATTTTAATTGTTAAGCGGTCAATAAAAAAGCACACTTCAATGAACGAACACTT
>Ga0209941_1000571_pt1 | contig 41646 bp, 31 predicted proteins | sample ThiBiot_300_plan_FD_183945 | JGI IMG/M metagenome (GOLD analysis project Ga0209941, IMG submission 183945) | Wastewater bioreactor microbial communities from Cape Town, South Africa - Thiocy_solids_1 (SPAdes) | ecosystem: Engineered > Bioremediation > Thiocyanate > Unclassified | place: South...
GCGTTCATTCAGGAGGTCGAAGACAAGCTCAACGACCGCCCACGGAAACGGCTAGGATTCCGCACACCGCGCGAGGTATTCGAACGGTCATTCAAACGAGCTGCACTTCGGAGTTGAATCCGCCCTCCCCAAAAGTGAACCTGACCCCGTTTTTTCTGCACCATGCGCACCGCGCGCTCGCGAACCTCAGGGGAAAACTTGACGGACTTGTTCATGGCTCCATTCTCTCAAGAGTAGGAGCCTCCACGAGACCCGGGGCGGTTCACCCAGTCACTTCCGCGTGTGATTGAGCCGGCTCGAGCAAAAAGCGTGTAAATTCTGGGCCAAACGCCGCGCTTCTCGTGCCGCAGCTGGCCTCGTGAGGCCACCGCGGATGCAGTAATCCCACGTTGCGTGCAGCAGCGTCCTGCGTGCCATCCACAGATTGATGAGCGCGAACAGCGTCGTCACCTGCGCGCCGTTCTTCATCAAGCCCTTGTAGCGCACCTTCACGTAACCGAACTGCCGCTTCAGTACCCAGAACGGATACTCCACCGCCGCACGGATCGACGCCTTGGCGTGTTCCAATTGCTCGGTGATTGCGCGCAACTCGGGGTCTTCAATCGCCTTCACCACGCTGCGCTTGGCCGCTATCCAAAACTTCCGCCCTCGTTTCGGCGCCCGCTTCTGCGCGCCGGTGTAGCCGGCGTCGCCGAAAACGTGTCGTTCCTTGCCGTGCAGCAGGTTCGGCACCTCGACCACGTCCGCCACGTTTGCGGCGTGCTCACCACGGCATGCACCAAGCCCGTGCGTTCATCCACGCCGATGTGCGCCTTCATGCCGAAGTGCCACTGGGTGCCCTTCTTCGTCTGGTGCATCCCGGTATCGCGCGCCTTGCCCTTAGTTCTTCGTCGAGGGCGGTGCCGCGATGATCGTCGCGTCCAAGATGGTGCCTTGCGACAGCTTCATGCCGTACCGCTTCAAGTGCTCGCTCACCGCCGCGAACAGCTGATCGGCCAAGCCGTGCTTCTCCAGCAGGTGCCGGAACTTGCACACCGTCGTCTCGTCCGGCGCACCTTCCTGGCCTAGGTCGATGCCCACGAATCGACGCATCGCCGCCGAGTCGTACAGCGCTTCTTCCACCGCCGGATCGGAAAGCGCGTACCACTGCTGAAGGAAGTAGATGCGCAACATCCGTTCCAGGCCCACCGGGCGGCGACCGCCGCCGACCGGTTCCTCGGGTAGTGCGGCTCGATCACCGCGCACAGTTCCGCCCATGGCACCACCTGATCCATCTCGGCCAGGAACACGTCGCGCCGCGTCGCGTCGCCTTGCGGTGCCGCTCGAAACCGACGTCATGCTGCATCGACAGGCTCATCTGCTTGGGCGCCATCGCGTACGATCCATCCTCAGGTCGAGCTTCGACCGTGGGGCAAAATCAGAGTTTCCTTAGCGACGGCCTTTCCGATATGTAATCCAGATCGGAACCTGCAATATGACAAATATTACAATCGCAAATAGCAACCCTTTCGCAATACCGTAGCCTAGCCAAAAAATCAATCCGCCAACAATTGCGACCAACACTGCAGCCTGTTGCTCTCTCCAGAAGACACGACTCATTGTTTAAGGCCTTCAAGCATCACTTGTTCCTATCGATACGTTCTTCAATTTTCTTCTGTACTGTAGCACCAGCAACATTTGCTCCATTTTCTGCGACCACTGATGCAGCGGATTGCGCTGCAGCAGTTGTTCCAGCCGATTGCGTTGTAGCAGCAATATGCGAACCGATTGCTTGCGGAGATGTTACTGGTGCCGACGCCATTTTTTGTAGCGTTATGGCTTCAGCATTTGCCATCCTGCCTGCCCCATAGCTCAAAGTTCCGCCAAGCACAGCCGCAGCCCCCATCTTGACCGCGCTTGGTGTTTCACCATTAACTGAACTATCAGCCGCCGACCCAGCTGCGCTAACAGCACCGTTGGCCAGAGCAGTACGGGTAACGGCTTGTGAAACTGAGATGGTTCCTCGTACAGCCGCTACACGTGCAACAGAACCAATACCACCAGTTGCAGCACCAACCAATGTAGACACTCCCACAGACTTCCAATTGATAGGAGCCCCTGGATTCGCGATTTTCTGCGCAGCAATTTCTACAACAAAGCCGACCGGAGCTCCCCAAAGCGCCTGAACTGCACGCCCATCCGGATCTGTGAACTTGTACGGATTGTTATTGGCATACGTATACCGATTGAAATTAAATCCATACCCCGGTGCAAGCTCTACCGGATCCACGCTCAAAAACCGTCCCGAAGAACGGGGTCAGGTTCACTTACATCCTCCCCAAAAGTGAACCTGACCCCGTTTTTTGCGCTGTCGAATCTATGTGTTCGCGCTGTCGAATCTATGGATGGTGCGACGAACGCTGCTGGCTTCCGCGGGGGAGGTGCGCCCGTGAAGCGCGAAATGAACCTATTCATGGGCGAATGGCGCGCAAACAGGTGCGATTACGCCCTCCGCACGGACCTCTCTGGTCCCTGATCTCGCCATGACCGGAGCAGACGTATGGACGTCCATTCAACGCCTCATAGATCAGAGCATCCTTAACTCACAGTAAAGCGAAGAATCTCTGTCCACGCTAAAAGACATATGGCCAACTCCAGCTCATCGTTGTAACTCTTGTAAGAATCAAACCTCGAAGGAAGAGCGCGAGCAAAAAAAACAATTTTGTCGCCTAGATAAATGTCGACGAAAATACGACCACGGCATTTCGAGGCTGGATCGCAATCAACACTCATGGCAACCTTCATATTTCCGCCACAAAACGGAAGAAGAGCGGCCACACCATCCATATTTTTGGAGTTATCTACAAGCAATTGAACCCCATCTATCTCAGCCTGCAACAAAGAAATAAATGAAGATCCAATTTCGGATTTATTGCATTCCCCCATGCCATCTTTAATTTTCAGGATATGAGCATGATGTCGCCCGATCTCCGATTCTCGCTCCTTCCGGCACACCCCTAATCGCTCATTGGATGCCTCGATAGCACTGGAGCTGCCTTTTTCAAGAGCAATGCTTAACCTCTGCTGGACCTGAGTCAGATATATAAGATGCCTCTTCGCGCGATCGGAAAATAATTCCGCCACTGCCCCGTATTTTTCGTACCGCTCCTTAACCTTCTCCGCGAATACCGGCGTTCTCCAGTCATATTCACCAGGGTCCGACATAAGAATATTTGCCGGGTCTGAGGAGTAGATGATCTCTTCGACGTAGCTACGCCGAACACTTTCATATTCATCAAACTCCACTGGAGATGAGTGCCGCCTCATCCATATTTCATCACACAAGCAAGAAGTGAACCCGCTGCTTGCGAGGTAGCGTGGAGAAGCCACAGCCCTTTCTACCAATACTTGCAGTTGATTCATACTTGTTACAACAGTCATTTCGCACGCAACTCGTTGCAACCAGGATCAGCCCTACATGCAAGGGTATTAATTGAAATGTTCGATTCCGCATAGTCAACCACCCCCCATGCCGCAAGCGTCCTAAATATTGCTTTTGCCGCAGGCTTCATTCCTCTTAGTCGCTCCGTGAAATTCATGACCCTGCTATTCAAGTTAGATATATGAAGAACGGGGTCAGGTTCACTTACATCCTCCCCAAAAGTGAACCTGACCCCGTTTTTGGCGCCGGTTTCCGGCATTCAATCGCCTCCGTCACCTTTTGTCCTGCCTCCATTCTCTTTTGCCATCCTTTTTGTCGCAGCCAGAATGCGTCCTTCGCTCGACTCGATCAACTCGCAAACCACATCGTCTCCAGGTTCAAATTGCCACGATTCGAGTTCACGGTCATACGGTTGATTCGCGATTCGGTAGACATTTCCACCAAGTTGTTCCGCTTGCACGGGGCGCCAAACGTCAACCGCCTCGTCGAGCAAGTTGACGTAAATCTGTCTGATGCTACTCACGGCAAGTCTCCGCTTCCTGAACCATATTTGAAGCCAGGACCACCAACATGGATCACATCACCAGTGACGTTATCAACAACGACCGATTGACCCGTATTGGGGTTCACGTAACGCGTGGCTGGGTTACCGGTGGCCTTATTGATTGCCTTGAACTGCTTGCCGGACGTGACAGCCTCGTCAATAGCTTCTTGCGTCCAACCGCGCGGCCCCATCTGTTTCAAAATTTTGGAGCCGACCTTCGGCGCGATCTTTCCGGCCGGCTTGACTAGGTTCTTGAAGAATTTGCCAACGCGACCGAGCAGACCAACCTTCACCGGAACCGGCAGCGTGGCTATGTAGATAGTCTCCGCGACATCGCCGGCGGTACTGGCGCCTTCAGCAACCGATCTAGCCGTCTTCGCCTGTTCGCTTTTCCTGCCGAAGTCCTTCTCGTACTGCTCCCGGATCTGACAGGCTTCGTCGCAATTTTCCTTTGATTGCCGCCCATCCGGATCCGTGAACTTGTAGGGATTGCTGTTGGCATACCAGTAGCGGTTGAACGCCCCAACCGGGTCGCCATATGCCGTCACCGGATCAACGCTCAAGAACCTCCCGGCGAGGGGATCGTAATACCGCTGCTGCATGTAGACGAGCCCCGTCGCCGCATCCTCGTGGTGCCCGGTGTACCCCGGCCCACTGCGCGAAGCCCGATTCGCCGCCCAGCCGTACGGCTCGTACGCCGTCCGCTCCACCACCACGCCGCTCTCGTTGCTCACCGCCACCGGGCTGCCCAGCGCATCGGTGTGCTGGTAGCGGAGGCTCACCGGCGTGGCCGCGCCCGTGTCGGGCAGGCTGCGCTCGGCGACGAGGCTGGTGCCCAGGTAGATGTACTCCTTGCGCTTGGCCTCGCCCTGATCCTGCACGAACAGCAATTTTCCATCCAACCCGTAGACCGACCGACGCACGCCGCTGCCATTGACCCACCGGTTCGACGCCACCCGCCGGCCGTGGCCGTCGTACAGGTACTGGTTCTCCTGGCCGGTCACCTGTCGCAGCCGGTTGCCGAAGTCGAACGTGTGGGTCACGCCATTGCGGGTGGCGAGGTTGCCTTGCACGTCGTAGGTCAGGCTCATCACCGTGCTGCCGGTGCAACTGCCGGTGCGGACCGTGGTCAGTCGCCAGGTGCTGTCGTAGCAGGAGTACTGGTCGCGGACCCGGTTGCCGCCGGTCACCTTCGTCCGGGTCAGGTTGTCCAGCACGTCGTAGGTGTAGCTGGCCGTGCCGAACATGCCCGGTGCCACCACCTGGGTCAGCCGGTCCAGCGCGTCGTAGGTCATGGTCCGGTCGCCAGCATTGCCAGTGCGGCCGTCGCTGATGGCCGCCACGTTGCCGTTGGCGTCGTAGTCGTAGCCGTCGTTGAGCACCGCGCTGGCGTTGCAACTGCTGGCGAAATCGCAGCTGGTGTCCGGCAGGCCGCGCAGGTTCTGGGTCAGCGCGTGCTTGAGGCCGTTGCCGTAGGTGAACGACTGGATCGCTCCGTTGGGGTGGTAGGTGACGGCGCTGGCGAACGTGCCGGCCTTGGTCGGCTGGCCCAGGGCATTGGGGGCGTAGTCCACCACCGAGCCCAAGTAGCCGGCCGGATACACCAGGCTCGCCAGGTGGCCGTTGGCGTCGTACTGGCGGGTCACCGCGTAGGTATCCCAGCCGGTCAGCTGCTGGGTTTCGATCGTGGGCAGCCGGCGCCGGTTGTAGGCGTATTGGTTGGTGACGGTGCGGGTGTCGCTGAGCATCGTGGTGACGACGCTCGTGGGCAGGTTGTCGGCGGTGTAGGTCCAGACCTGGTTGCCCTCGCCGTCCGGGAAGGTCAGGGTCTTGAAGCGGTGGCGGGCGTCGTAGCCGCGGCTGACCTTGCGCGCCAGGATCGCCGCCGTGGTGCCACCAGCGTCGCAGGCGGTGCCGGTGGCCAGGCCCGCCGCCGACCACGCCAGGTTGCCGGCGCCGTCGTAGCCCAGCAGGGTGGCGCCGGTTTCCGGTTCGGTTCGCCGACACAGCTCCTGGTTGGCGTTGTAGGTGTAGCTTCGCGTCTCGGCGATCGTGCCGCCGCTGTTGCGTCGCGTGATCGCGGTCGGCTTGCCGTACGCATCGCGGGCGATGTCGGTGTAGGCCCCGCCGGGGTGGACGATGGCCACCGGCCAGTCTGTCGTCGGCTGGTCATAGGCCATGAAACTGGTGGTGGTGGCGTTGCCGCGTGGGTCGGTGACCTTGATCTTGAGCCCGCTCTGGTACGCCGTGGTGGTGGTCAGCACTCCCAATTCACTGTCCTGTTGCGCCTTCGTCACCCGACCCAGGGCGTCGTAGGTGGTCTTGCTGCCCTTGAGCGCGATGTCGGCGTAGTTGCCCAGGCTCGCCATCGGATAGGACTGGAATACCAGCCGGCCGGCCGCGTCGTAGCGCTTGACCGTCACGCTGCGGGTGGCAGCCACGTTGGCGGTGTCGTAACGCTCCTCGACCAACGGTCGCCACAGCGCGTCGAAGTAGGTCACCTGGCGGCCGTTGCCCGTGCTCACCGTCTGTTTCCAGTGCCCGGCGGGGATGCCGTACTCGGCCGCCGCCACCGGCGCAAACGACAGGGTGGTCTTGGCCCACGTGCTGGTGTTGCAGGTGTCGGCGGCGGCTTCGGACGGCCAGGTGATGCCGGTGAGCCGGCCCATGGCGTCGTAGTCGTAGCAGGTCTTGTTGTTCTCGTCGTTGATCGAGGTGATCCCGCCAAAATCGTCGACCACGAGTTTCTTCGTGACCGGGGTGGGTTGGTCGGCCGTTGCCGGGAAGGTAATGGTCTGCGGGATGCCGCGCTTGTAGCTGCCCAGCGTGGTGGTGTGGCCATTGCCGTCGGTGAAGCTGGCCAGTTGGCCGGCACCGTTGAACGTGTAGCTCATCAGCTTCTGGCCGAAGCGCCAGCGCTCCTTGAGCGTCACCGCGGCCAGGTCGTAGACGTTCTGGCTCACCGTCTCGCCGGTGGTCAGGTTGTCCACCTGCAGCGGCAGGCCCAGCACCCAGTGCGGCAGGTCGTTGAGGTAGCTGGTCTGCTCCTCGATCGCACTTTGTCCAGCGATGCTGTTGGAGCGCTGGGTCTGTGTGACCTGGGCAAATTCGTTGAACGACTGCGCCCGCCACGCGTAGCTGTCGCCGTCCTGGGTGATCGTACGCTGGACCAGCGGCGACCGCTGTTCGGTCTGGGCCACATTCAGGTACATCTGCCGGGTCGAGCCATACACGCTGGGCCACGGCCCCGCATCCGGCGCGGCATAAGTAGCGAGCTCGCTGCGCAGGACCGTGGAGCCGACCGCTCCCGCGTAGTAGTCGGTGCGCAGCAGCAGGCTCTCGGAAGCGTCGAAGCGGTTGCTGAAGGTGTGTCGGGTGGCGTGGCCCTCGGGGTCGGTGACGTCCGTCCACACGGTTGAGGCGCAACCGTTGGCGCAGTCCTCGATCGCGCTCTCATTGGCGGGGGAATAGGCATACGTCCATGTGCCTGCAGCCAGTCCAGCGCCAGAAAGCACCTTTTGGGTCACCGCTTTTACGGCATATGCGTCCGGGGTAAGCGTTCTCCAATGGTTTGGATTGGCTTTGCTGCAGGTGTCCGGCGTATATGAGCGCCCCCGTACCAGATTGGTCAGCGTGAACGTGCCCAGCAATCCCGACGGGTGCCGTAACGACACGACATAGCTGCTGCCTGTCCGGCGACTGATGTGCTGGCAGCCGTCGGTATAGTCGAACAACTCCCTGGGCGCCACCGACGTGACGGCTCCGAAGTCGAACCCCCACGATGAGCCATCCGGCAACTGAACCTGGCTCAGCACCGGGGTGCTGCCGGGCACGGCGTACGAGTACGTCCAGGTGCGGGGAGCGCCGTTGGCGAGTTGCAGCGTGGCCGAGACCAGTCGAGTGCCGGCAATCGAACTGCCTGAAGTCCATGCCTGGTAGGCCAGCGTCAGCTGGCGTCCATCGCTGGCGGCAATGCTGGTGGGGTTGCCGAGGCTGTCTAGGCATAGGTGAGGCTGTTGCCAAAGCGATCCTCGACGCGCGAAGCCAGCATCATGGCGACCCGGCGGCGCAACGCCGAGCCCGCTTTCTGGATGATGGCCGGCGCCTCCTTGTACGCGAGCCAGTCGAACCAGTACTTGGTGCCGTCCGGCGCCACCGCCAAGAATCCTTCACCCGGCTGGCCATTCGAGGTTTGCGCCAGGCAACGGATCATCCAGTGCTGCTTGGTCACGATCGGAAACGACACGCCGCTCATCGAGGGCGACAGGGTGTTCTGCGAGGCTCGCTTGAGCAGGTCCTGGCTGGCGCCGTCCGCCGTGATCATCTGGTAGCCATGCCACCACTCCTCCGGCTGGTAGTCCGTCGGAGGCGTTTGCGGTGTCTGCTGCACGCTAATGTCGGGTGCGGGGCGGAAGTTCGTGCAGCGTTGCGTGTCTTCCAGAAAGAACCACTGCTTGTTCTGCCAGGCATCCTGCGCCGATACGGTCTCGATCCGCGGCACGTTGAGCGTCCAGTCGGTAAGCGCACTGGTTTCAATGCCGACGTAGTACTGATTGGCCGGCAGATCGGGAAGTTGGTATGAGCGCGTGAGCAGCAGATCGGGGCCATTGCCCGGCGCATCGACGTCGGTTTGCGTGAACGACAGGCTGCCGTTGTAGAGGCTGATGTTCTCGCCGAACGGCTTGTCCTCCAGCGGCTGGATGTCCTGCGATACCCGGATCTTCTGCTTGAACTCGTCCTCCGGCGTCACCGGAGTCGATTGCGCGTGGCACATGCTGGCCAACGAAAGCAGCACCACTGCCCACAGGCAGATCCCTTGCCGGACGATACGCATCGTGTTTTCCCCTTGACCCCGGCATGGTGCGCGGGGTCATGGGACAAGGTTGGTTCGTAAATACTTGCGGCGTCAATCACCGAAGCCAGCGGCTTCGACCAAGTGGCGTGATGTGTGTCACATTTTCATACATCCATGCGCCCGAGCCGCCAAGTGTCGACCAAGTCAGCGATATGCCGCGCATGCTTCAGGAGGACACGCATGCTCGGTCAACTCGCCGCCTGCGCTCCGCCCAGCGCCTTGAGCCGCTTCTTCTCCGCCCGACGTTCGCGGCGCGCCGTCTTGCGGATCTTGCGGTCGTAGTTCCACAGGTAGATCGCCGGCGTACTCAACAGGGTGAGCAACTGCGACACCAGCAAACCGCCGACGATGGCGATGCCCAGCGGCTGGCGCATTTCCGAGCCGATGCCGAAGCCGATCGCCAGCGGCAGCGCGGCGCCCATCGCCACCAGGGTGGTCATGGTGATCGGGCGGAAGCGCACCAGCGCCGCCTCGCGGATCGCTTCCGGCGCGGGCAGCCCGCGTTCGCGTTCGGCCACCAGCGCGAAGTCGACCATCAGGATCGCGTTCTTCTTGACGATGCCGATCAGCATCAGCACCGCGATGATCGCCATCAGCGAGATCTGCGTCTGCGTCACCAGCATGGCCAGGAACGCACCGGCGCCGGCGGCCGGCAGGGTGGAGAGGATGGTCAGCGGGTGGCCGAGGCTTTCGTAGAGAATGCCCAGCACGATGTACATCGCCAGGATCGAGCCGAGCAGCAGCACCATGCCGTTGGACTGGGCCTGCTTCAGGCGCTGGTTGGCGCCGGTGAAATCCACCCGCATGCCGGCCGGCAGGCGCGCGGCGTAGGCAGCCTGCTCGACCAGCTTCACGCCGACGTCCTGGGTGACGTCCTTGGCCAGGTTGTAGCTGATGGTGGCGGCTTCGAGCTGGTTGTGGTGGCGCACGCGCAGCGGGCTGATGTCCGGCTCGATCTTCGCCAGCGCGGACAGCGGGATCATCCGCCCCTGCTCGTTGCGCACGCGCACGTCCAGCAGCGACTCCGGGCTCACCCGCTCGGCCGCGCCGGTGCTCAGCACCACCGCGTACTGGTTGATGTCGGAGTAGATCTGCGAGACCTGGCGCTGGCCGAACGCGTTGTACAGCGCCGAGTCGATGGTGCCGATGCCCACGTGCAGGCGCGCGGCCGCCTCGCGGTCGATCTTCAGCAGCTGCTGCTTGCCGACCTGGTCGAAGTTGCTGCTGACGTCGCGGAACTCCTTCATGCCGCGCAGCTGGCGCACCATCTTCAGCACCCACGGCTGCAGGTCGCCGCCGTTGGAGCTGACCAGCTGGAATTCGTACTGGCCGCCCTTGTCGCCGCTGCCGCCGCCGCCGAGGAACTGCGCGGCGCTGACCGAGACCTTCACGTTGGCCAGCTTGTCGTACTGCTTGGACAGCCGCTCGACCACCTGCTTGATGCCTTCGCGGCGCTCGCCCGGCCCGCTGCCGCGCGGCTTGAGGTCGACGAACATCTGCGCGTTGTTGCCCACCGCGCCGCCCCCGCCGCCGTCGCGGCCGAGCATGGTGAGCTGGTCGAGCACGGCCGGATCGGCCTGCATGATCTTCGCCACCGCCAGCGCACGCGCGGTCAGTTCGGCCGGCGAGATGTTGGCGTCGGCGCTGATGTCCACCTGCAGCTGGCCGGTGTCCTCGTCGGGCATGAAGGTACCGCCGGCGGTCTTGGCCACCGCGAAGCCGAGCACGAAGGTCAGGATCAGCAAGGTCAGCGGCTGCCAGCGCATGATCCGGCGATGGTGCATGGCCCAGTCCAGCGCACGCTCGTAGATGTGCAGCAGCTTGCGGTCGAAGCGCTCCACCGCCTGCTCGATCCGCCCGGGCTGCCGAGCGTGCTCCGGCTCGTGGCTCAGCAGCCAGGCGCACAGCGCCGGAGTGAGCGTGAGCGAGACCAGCGCCGAGATCACCACCGCCGCGGTCAGCGTCACCGAGAACTCGCGCAGCAGCATGATCAGCATGTTGTTGCCGAACAGGAGCGGCGCGAACACCGCCACCAGCGACAGCGTGATCGATATCACCGTGAAGCCGATCTCGCGCACGCCGGTCAGCGCCGCCTGCATCGGCGGCTCGCCGCGCTCCATGTGGCGCACGATGTTCTCGATCACCACGATGGCGTCGTCCACCACGAAGCCGATGCACAGCACCAGCGCCACCAGCGACAAGGTGTTGAGCGTGTAGCCGAGCGCCCACATCACCACGAACGCGCCGGCCAGCGACAGCGGCACGCTCAGCGTGGCGATCAGCGTGGGGCGCAGCCGGCGCAGGAACACCAGCATCACCAGCACCACCATCGCGATCGAGATCAGCAGCGCCACCTGCACCTCGTGCAGCGCCGACTTGGTGGTCTGGGTGAGGTCGAACACCGGCGTCATCGTCACGTTCTGCGGCAGCGCGGCGCGCAGCTGCGGCAATCGCGCGCGGATCGCCTCCACCGTGGCCACCGCGTTGGCCTCCGGCCGCTTGCTGATCTGCAGGCCGACCGCGCGCGCGTCGTTGAACCAGGCCGCCTGGTACTCGTCCTGCTGGCCGGCGTAGACCCGCGCCACGTCGGACAGCCGCACCGGCGTGCCGTTCTTCACCGAGATCAGCAGGCGGGCGAACTCGGCCGGCGTCTGCAGGCTGTCGCTGGCGCTCACCGTCATCTGCGTGTGGCCGTCGCTCAGCGTGCCTTGCGGCGAGGTGACGTTGGCCGCGCGCAGCGCGTTGGCCACGTCGTTGGTGGTGAGGCCCTTGGCCGCCAGCGCGCCGTTGTCCAGCTCGATGCGCACCGCGTGCGGGGTGCCGCCGAACACCTGCACCTGGGCCACGCCGTCGATCTGCGCCACGGCTGGCTTGAGCATGGTGTCGGCCAGGTCGAACAGCTGGTCCTGCGGCAGCCCGGTCGAGGTCAGCGTGAGGAACAGGATCGGGATCTGCGCGGTGTCGAACTTGAAGTACTGCGGCGGCGACGGCATGCCGCTGGGCAGGTCGACCGCGGCCGCGTTGATCGCCGCCTGCACGTCGCGCGCGGCGCTGTCCGCCGTGCGGTCGAAGGTGAAGCGCACCATCACCGAGGCTTGGCCCTCGCTGGCGTTGCCGTACATCTCGTCGACGCCGGGGATGCGCCCCAGGTGCCGCTCCAGCGGCGCCAGCACGGTGTTGGCCATGGTCTGCGCGCTGGCGCCGGGCTGGCTGGCCACCACGTACACGCCGGGGAAATCCAGCGACGGCAGCGCCGCCACGCCGAGCAGCAGGTAGGCCCACAGCCCGGCCAGCATCAGGCCGAGCGCGAGCAGCGAGGTGCCGACCGGGCGGCGGATCAACGGAGCAAAGATGTTCATGGCGCTTCCGCCCGCGCGCGAAGCGGGCGTGGAGGGGTCGGGGAAGTGGCGGGCAGTCCGTGCATGCCCACTTTATGCCTTTCGGCGCCCCACGGCGTATGTGCCTGAAGTCCACACCCTGCCGGAAGGCAGGGGTGGCGTGCCTTTGGTAGGAGCCCGCTGGCGGGCGATGCTTTTGGCGCCGGAGCCGGGCTTCGCCAAAGCTGGAGCATCGCCCGCCAGCGGGCTCCTACCTGGGCAGCGCCGGCATCTGCTGCTGCACCAGGCGCTGGCGCTTGATCTCGGCGCGCAGCTGCCGCCGCGCCGCCTTGCGCTGGCGGTGGTCGTGCTGCCACAGGTAGATCGCCGGGGTGCTCAGCAGGGTCAGCAGCTGCGACACTAGCAGGCCGCCGAGGATGGCGATGCCCAGCGGCTGGCGCATCTCCGAGCCGTAGCCGAAGCCGATCGCCAGCGGCAGCGCCGCACCCATCGCCACCAGGGTGGTCATGGTGATCGGGCGGAAGCGCACCAGCGCCGCCTCGCGGATCGCCGCCGGCGGCGACATGCCGCGGTCGCGCTCGGCGACCAGCGCGAAGTCCACCATCAGGATCGCGTTCTTCTTCACGATGCCGATCAGCATCAGCACCGCGATCACCGACATCAGGGTCAGCTGGGTCTGGGTGACCAGCATGGCCAGGAACGCGCCCATGCCGGCGGCCGGCAGGGTGGACAGGATGGTCAGCGGGTGGATCAGGCTCTCGTACAGGATGCCCAGCACCACGTACATCACCAGGATCACCGCCAGCAGCATGATCAGCGCGTTGTTCATCGCGTCGACCAGGTTCTTGTTGTCGCCGCTGTACTTCTTCTGCACGCCGGGCGGCAGCTGGGCGGCGAACATCGCCTGCTCGACCAGTTTCAGGCCCTCGGCCTGGCTGACGCCCTTGGCCAGGTTGTAATTGATCGTCGCCGATTCGAGCTGGTCGAAGTGACTGATGCTGACCGGCGCGATGTGCGGCCGGATCTGCGCCAGCGCGGACAGCGGGATCATCCGCCCCTGCGTATTGCGCACATAGGTGTTGAGCAGGGTGGCCGGGCTCAGCGACTCGGCGCTGCCGGCGGTGATCACCACGCGGTATTGGTTGATGTCCGAGTAGATGGTGGAGACCGGGGTCTGGCCGAACGCATTGGCCAGCGCGGTGTCCACCTGGGCCAGGCTCACGTGCAGCCGCGCGGCGGCGTCGCGGTCCACCTGCAGCATCTGCTGCTTGCCGATGCTGTCGAAGCTGGTGCTGACGTTGCGGAACTGCTTCATGCCGCGCATCACCTGCGCCAGCTTCAGGGTGGGCTGCTGCAGCGGCACGCCGTCCACGCTGTCGAGCTGGAACGCGTACTGTCCCTTGCCGCCGCCGGAGCCGCCGCCGCCGCCGATGAACTGGTTGACCGAGAGCGACACGTCCAGGTCCGGCACGTTCCTGAAGTACTTGTCCAGCCGGTCGACCACCGCCTGGGAGCTGACGTGGCGGTCGCCCGGCCGGTCGCCCGGCGGCTTCAGGTCGACGAACAGGCTGGACTGGTTGCCGACCGCACCGCCGCCGTTGTTGCCGCCGAGGAAGGCGGAGACGTCGCGCACCGCCGGGTCGGCCTTGATCTTCGCCGCCACCTCCTGCGTGCGCTGCGCCAGCAGCTGCGGCGAGACGTTGGCGTCGGCAGTGATGCTGGCCTGCAGCAGGCCGGTGTCTTCCTTCGGCATCAGGCCGCCGCCGGCGGTCATCACCACCACCACCGCCAGGCCGATGGTGAGCGCCAGCAGGATCAGCGGCTGCCAGCGCATGATCCGGCGATGGCGCATCGCCCAGTCCAGCGCGCGCTCGTAGCTGCGCAGCATGCCGCCGTCGAAGCGCTCGGCCAGGCGTTCCAGCCGCCCCGGCGTGCGCGTGCCCGCCGGCTCGTGCGCCAGCCAGGCGCCGCACAGCGCCGGGGTCAGCGTGAGCGAGACCAGCGCCGAGATCACGATGGTGGCGATCAGGGTCACCGAGAACTCGCGCATCAGCATGGTGAACATGTTGTTGCCGAACACCATCGGCCCGAACACGGCGATCAGCGACAGCGTGATCGACAGCACGGTGAAGCCGATTTCGCGCACGCCGGTCAGCGCCGCCTGCAGCGGCGGCATGCCCTGCTCCATGTGGCGCACGATGTTCTCGATCACCACGATCGCGTCGTCCACCACGAAGCCCACGCACAGCACCAGCGCGATCAGCGAGAAGATGTTCAAGGTGAAGCCGAGCATCCACATCGCCACGAACGCGCCGGCCAGCGACAGCGGCACGCTGAACATGGCGATCACGGTGGGCCGCAGCCGGCGCAGGAACACCAGCATCACCAGCGCCACCATCACGATGCCCATCGCCAGCGCCACCTCCACCTCGTGCAGCGCCGACAGCGTGGTCGGCGTGAAGTCGAAGATCGGGGTGATGGTGGCGTCGGCCGGCAGCAGCGCGCGCAGTTCGGGCAGGCGCGCGCGGACCGCCTGCACGGTGGCCACCGCGTTCGCCTCCGGCCGCTTGTTGATCTGCATCACCACCGCGCGCTGGCCGTTGAACCACGCCGCGGCGTACTTGTCTTCCTGACCGCCGCCGATCGTCGCCACGTCGGCCAGCCGCACCGGCACGCCGTGGCGGCTGGCGACCACCAGCGCGGCGAAATCCTGCACCGTGTGCAGCGCGTCGTTGGCGCTCACCATCATGCGCGTGGCGCCGTTGACGAGCGTGCCCTGCGGCGAGGTGACGTTGGCCGCGCGCAGCGCATTGGCCACGTCGTTGGCGGTGACGCCCATGCCCACCAGCGCGCTGGTATTCAGCACGATGCGCACCGCATGCGGCGTGCCGCCGCCCACCTGCACCTGGGCCACGCCGGGGATCTGCGCCACCGCCGGCTTCAGCAAGGTATCGGTGAGGTCGTACAGCCGGTCCGGCGGCAGGCTGGCGGAGGTCAGCGAGACCAGCAGTACCGGGATCTGCGAGGTGTCGAACTTGAAGTAGCCGGGCGGGCTGGGCAGGCCGGTCGGCAGGTCCGGCGCGGCCGCGTTGATCGCCGCCTGCACGTCGCGCGCGGCCTTGTCGGCGCCGCGGTCCATGTTGAAGATGACCTGGATCTGCGCGCCGCCCTCGCTGGCGCTGGAGGCCATCATGCGCACCCCGGGAATGCGCCCCAGGTGCCGCTCCAGCGGCGCGACCACGGTGCTGGCCATGGTCTGCGCGCTGGCGCCCGGCATCTGCGCGAACACCGCCACGCCGGGAAACTCGATCGACGGGAACGCCGCCACGCCGAGCAGCAGGTACGCCCACAACCCGCCCAGCATCAGGCCGATCGCAAGCAACGAAGTGCCGACGGGGCGGCGGACCAGCGGGGCGAAGATGTTCAAGCGGCCTCCCGGGCGCGCCCGCCTGCCGGGTCGGCCGGAACGGCGCTTCGGGGCCGGGCGAGGATTCCTTTCATTGCCGCTTTATGCCAGCTGGCGCGCTCTGGCGTATGTGCCTGAAGTCCCGCGGGGCGGGCGCCCCGCGGAACCGGCCGTTCCGCGCTCAACGCGCGAGCGGGCTGTAGCGCAGGGTCAGGAACGCGCCGCGACCGGGCTGGTTGAAGTACCACACGGTCTCGTAGTGGCGGTCGAACACGTTGGCCAGCCGCCCCTCCAGCTGCCAGTCCGGCGCGAAGTGCCAGCTGGCGCGCAGGTCGGCGGTGGCGTAGCCGCCCAGCGGACGGCGGTTGGCCGCGTCGTCGTAGCTTCGCCCGGCCGCGCTGACGGTGGCGCCGACGCCGAACGCGCCGAAGCGCCGGTCCAGGTCCAGCCGCGCGCTGCGCCCGGGCCGGCGCGGCAGCGCCTTGCCGTCGTTGGCGCCGCCGTCGTCGTTGCGCGGCTGCAGCCAGGTCAGGTAACCCTGCAGTTGCCAGCCGGCGAGGGCCGCGCCGAGCTGGCCTTCCACGCCGCGGATGCGCGCCTTGCTGACGTTCATCGGGAAGTAGTGGCTGTCCAGCGCGATCAGCTGGTCGATGCGGGTCTGGTAGGCGTTCAGCGCCCAGTGCCACGCGTCCAGCTGCCGGCTCAGGCCCAGTTCGGCGCTGCGCGATTTTTCCGGCTTCAGATCCGGGTTGCCGCTGCCGTACGGGTAATACAGGTCGTTGAAGGTCGGCGCGTGGAACGCGCTGCCGTAGCTGGCCGACAGCTTCAGCCCGCCATCGAAGTGGTAGCCCCACGCCGCCGCGCCGGTGTTGTGGCTGCCGAACTGGCCGTTGTGGTCGCGCCGCGCCGACAGCTGCAGCTCGTGGCGGCCGAACGTGCCCTGGTACTGCGCGTAGCCGCCGGTGTTGTTGCGGCGGCTGGCGAGGAAGCCGGTGTCGCTGTCGATGTGCTCGCCCTGCCAGTCGAGACCGAGCGTGAGCAGCTGATTGTCGGCCAGGCCGAGGTCGTTCTGCCACGACGCCTGGTTGCGCCGCGAGTAGATGTAGCCGACGAAGCCCGCGTTCTCGTAGTTGTCGTAGCGGTCCAGGTTCTGGCCCACGCTCAGGCTGCTCTTCCATGCCGGCAGCGGATCGAGGCTGAGGGTGGCGCCGGCGACCTGCTGCAGGGTGCGGCTGCGGTTCTGGTAGCTGCCGTCGAAATGGATCTCGCCGAGGCTGCGCAGCCAGGTGCCGCTGAGCTCGGCGCCGTTGCCCCAGCGGTAGCCGCCGCCGGCGCTGAGGTTCCTGTTGCGGAAAGCGTCGCGGTCCGGCTCGTCGGTGAAGCAGCCGGCGAACGCCTCGGCCGCGCCGATGCGGCAGGCGTTGATGCCGCGCGTGTACTGTGCGCCGACGCCGAGGTGGTACCAGGCCTGCTCGCTGCCGCCGGACAGCCCGGCCTGACCGCGCAGCAGGTTGTCGCTGCCGGTGGTCACGCTGAACGAGGGCCGCAGGCCGCCGCCCGGCGTACCGCGGCGGGTGAAGATCTGGATCACCCCGCCGATCGCGTCGGCGCCGTACAGGCTCGAACGCGGGCCGCGCACGATCTCGATGCGCTCGATCTGCCCCACCGGGATCTGCTCGAACGCCGCCAGCCCCGCGCTGACCGAGGCCACCCGCACGCCGTCGACCAGCAGCAGGGTGTGGGTGGAATTGCTGCCGCGCAGGAACAGCGAGGTCTGCTGGCCGTAGCCGCCGACGTTGGCGAAGCTCACGCCGGGCAGCCCGCTGAGCAGATCCGGTACCGACAGCGGCTGCAACCGCTCGATGTCGGCGCGGGTGATCACGGTCACCGACGACAGCACCTCGTCGGCGGTGATCGCGGTGCGCGTGGCGGTGACGATCACCGGGCTCAGCGGCGCCGCGTCGTTCTGGTCGGCGGCCTGGGCGGCCGTCGTGCAGCCAAGCAGGGCCGCAGCCAGCAGGGTCTTCTTCATGTGCGTTCCTTTCATGCCGCGCACCCGCGCACGGCCCATGGGTTCAATGAGCTGGCGGCAGGCGGGGAGGAAGACGGAACGACGGGCAGGCAGCAGCGACCGACACGTGGTTCGGCCTCGCCCACCGCGAGCCACCAGGAATCGTTCGGGCCGGTCTCCGGGCTGGCGAGTGGCATGCGGCGATCCGCATGCCTCGAACGGCGCCTTCCCGTGCAGCGCACAGTGGCCTTCGCCGTTCGCGGACTCGCTTACCGTTGCGGGGGCAGCGCCGGCCTTGCAGTGCGCTATGCGCACGACGCACCGGCTTCCCGTTTCATCCCTCGGGCACAGCCTTCGGGACACCAGAACCGCGCCACTCTAGCCTCAGACAGTTATTTCGGCAATGCAGCTGCCGCAGGAGCCCGCTGGCGGGCAATGCCTTTGCTCTGATGTGGCGAAAATCGGAACGAGAGCATCGCGCGCCGGCGGGCCCCTACGCGGCCACGCCACCGATCCAGCTCTGCCGCACGCGGCAGTCGGCATCCATCGCCACCAGATCGGCGCGGCAACCCACCGCGACGCGGCCATGGCTTTCGGCCAGGCCGAGAAACTCGGCCGGGTAGGTGCTGGCCATGCGCACGGCTTCGTCCAGCGGCAGGCCGAGCAGTTGCACGGTGTTGCGCACCGCGCTGGCCATGTCCAGCGCGGAGCCGGCCAGCACGCCGTCCGCGGTCCGGCAGATGCCGTCCTCCACCGTGATGGTCTCGCCGTTCAGCACGTAGCTGGGCTCGGCCGCGCCGACCGGCGGCATCGCGTCGGTGACCAGCAGCATCTTGCCGCGCGGCTTGGCGGCGATCGCCGCACGCAGGCTGGCCGGATGCACGTGGTGGCCGTCGACGATGAGGCCGCACCAGCTGCCGGGGTCGTCCAGCGCCGCGCCGACCACGCCCGGCTCGCGGCTGCCGAACGGGGTCATCGCGTTGAACAGGTGGGTGAAGCCGCGCACGCCGGCATCCAGCGAGGCGCGGGTGGCCGCGTAGTCAGCGGCGGTATGGCCGGCGTTGACGAGCACGCCGGCGGCGGCCAGCCGCGCGATGATGTCGTGCGACACGCGCTCCGGTGCCAGCGTCACCAGCCGCACGCCGCGGTGCGGTGCGCACAGCAGGGCGAGCTCATCCTCGCCCGGCAGATGGAACCACTTCGGATCGTGCACGCCCTTGCGTCCGGGTGCGAGCCAAGGGCCTTCCAGATGCACGCCGAGCAGGCCCGGCACGCCTTCGTCGAACGCCTGCTCCACCGCGGCCAGTGCGGCGCGCATGGTGTCGACGCTGTCGCTGATCAGCGTGGGCAGGAAGCCGGTGGTGCCAAAGCGGCGATGCGCCGCGCCGATGGTGCGGATCGTCGCCACCGTGGGCGCGGCGTTGAACAGCGCACCGCCGCCGCCGTTCACCTGCACGTCGATGAAGCCGGGCAGCAGCAGCGCGCCATCGAGATCGTGCACCTGCGCCGCGCGCACGGCGGCGTGGTCGTGCGGCAGCAGCGCGGCGATGCGTTCGCCTTCGATGAGCACGGCAAGATCGTCGCGCCAGCCGTGGGCGGTGAGGACGCGGGCGTGGGTGAGCGACTTCATGCGTAATCGACCATGGAGGCGAAACCTGAGGTGGGAGCCCGCTCGCGGGCGATGCTACTCGACGGGAACGGAGCGGGAGAACGACGCAAGAGCATCGCCCGCGAGCGGGCTCCTACCCTTGCCATGGATCAAACCGTCTCGGTGACCTTGTTGAGGTGCGGCGGCACGTCGGGGTTGAAGCCGCGGCGCAGCGCCAGCGCGCTGGCGGCTCGATAGAAACTCTGGACGGCCAGCAGCGGCGTGCACAGCGCGGGCAGGCCGCCGGCCACCGGCAAGCTGCCGGCACCGTGCTGGCCGGGCGCTGCCACGAACACCTGCGCGCCGCGGCCGCGGAATTCGCGCGCCACCGCCAGCGTGCCCTCCAGCGTGTCGTCGTCCTGGGCGAAGCACAGCACCGGGAAGTCGGGGCCGACCAGCGCCATCGGGCCATGCTTCACCTCGGCCGCGCTGAACGCCTCGGCGTGCAGGCCGCAGGTTTCCTTGAACTTCAGCGCCGCTTCCAGCGCGATGCCGAGGCCGTAGCCGCGACCGACCACGAACAGGTTGTGCGCGCCGGCCAGGCCGTCGACCAGCGCCAACCAGTCCGCGTCCCAGCCGGCGCGCAGCGCACCGGGCAGCGCCTGCAGCGCCACGCCGAGTTCGTCGTCGTCGCGCCAGCGCGCACACAGATGCAGCACCGCGGCCAGCGCGGCGAGGTAGCTCTTGGTCGCCGCCACGCTGCGCTCGGGACCGGCATGCAGCGGGATCACCGTGTCGGCCAGCGCGGCCAGCGGGGAATCGGCCACGTTCACCAGCGCCACCACGCGTGCGCCGGCGATCTTCGCCGCCTGCGCATTGCGCAGCAGGTCGGGGCTCTTGCCCGACTGCGAGATCGCGATGAACAGCGCGCCCTGCCAGCGCTGCTCGGCCGCGTACACCGAGGTGACCGACGGCGACGCCGACGCGGTGACGATGCCGAGCCGGGTCTCGAACACGTATTTCGCGTAGGCCGCCGCATGGTCGGAGCTTCCGCGCGCGCAGGTGACGATGAAGCGCGGCGGCTGCGCGCGCAGCTCGCGCGCCAGCGCCGCCACCACCAGTTCGTTGGCGGCGAACTGGCGCGCCAGCACCGCGGCCGACTCGTGCGCCTCCTGGAACATCAGGGTGTCGCGGGCGTCCATGGCGTTCCTTCAGTCGGTCTGCAGTTCGGCGACGAAGTCGTAGATGTCGCCGCGGTACCAGGAGCAGGTGAACTCGACCACGCGGCCGTCGTCGAGGAAGCTGCGCCGCTCGATGCTCAGGCCCGCGCTGCCCACGCTGACGTGCAGCAGCCGCGCCTGCTGCGCATTCAGCGACACCGCGCGCAGTCGCTGCAGCGCGCGGCGCGGGCGCGCGTGGAGTTTTTCCAGCGCCTCGTACAGCGAGTCGTGCACCAGCAGCGGGTCGGGCAGCACGCTGGCCGGCACCACGCTGCGCTCGATCGCCAGCGGCTCGTCCTGGCCGTAGCGCACGCGGTGCAGGCGCACCACCAGCGAGCCGGGCGACAGGTTCAGCGCCATCGACTCCTCCGGCGTCACCTCGCCGATGCCGCGCTCGAAGAATTCCGAGCGCGGCGACAGGCCGCGCTCGCGCAGGTCCTCGGTGAAGCTGGTCAGCCGCGACATCGGCTTGACGATGCGCTCGGCGATGAAGGTGCCGGCGCCGTGGCGCTGGGTCAGCAGGCCCTCCTCGACCAGCCCGGCGATTGCCTTGCGCACGGTCACCCGCGACAGCTTCAGCGCCTGCGACAGGTCGCGCTCGCTGGGCAGCGCCTGGCCCGGCTCGATGTCGCGGTGCCCGATGATGTTGCGGATCGCCTGGCGCAACCGCAGGTAGGCCAGCGGCTGGTGCGTGGCCGGGTCGTGGCAGATCCGGCGGTATTCGTGGGCAAGGGCGGCTTCCATGCGCAGAAAGATACCAATAGCGAACCACTGGCCGCAAGCCTGCAGCATGCCCATCCTCGCATCATGAATTCGTATGCAGACCCGTGGTCGAGCTGGTATTTCACTGGTACCATCGCAGAAAACCCGGGCAACCGCGCCACCCGGCGGCGGCCCGCCATCCGGCATCGAGTCGAGGTGATCGCGTGACTGCTTCCTCCCAATCGGTCGAACCGTTCGACCTGGTGATCTTCGGCGGCACCGGCGACCTTGCCGTGCGCAAGCTGCTGCCGGCGCTGTTCCACCGCTTCCTCGACGGCCAGATCCCGGCCAGCAGCCGCATCGTCGGCGTCGCCCGCGAGGCGCTGGACGACGCCGGCTACCGCGCCCAGCTGCGCGAGGCGCTGATCGGCGTGTGCGCGGCGGCGCAGCTGGACGTGTTCCTGCAGCAGGTGTTCTACCGCCCGCTGGACGCGCGCAAGGACGAGGGCTGGGACGACTTCGCCGCCTTCGTCGGCGCCGAGCCCGGGCACGTGCGCGTGTTCTACCTGTCCACCTCGCCCGAGCTGTTCGTCGACATCTGCAACCGGCTGGGCCAGTACCGGCTCAACCATGGCGCCTCGCGCGTGGTGCTGGAAAAGCCGATCGGCCGCGACCTGGCCAGCGCGAACCGGATCAACGACGCGGTCGGCCAGGTGTTCGACGAATCGCAGACCTTCCGCATCGACCACTACCTCGGCAAGGAAACGGTGCAGAACCTGCTGGTGCTGCGCTTCGGCAACGCGCTGTTCGAGCCGCTGTGGAACTCCGCGCACATCGACCACGTGCAGATCACCGTGGCCGAAACGCTCGGCGTCGGCCATCGCGGCGCCTACTACGACCGCGCCGGCGCGCTGCGCGACATGGTGCAGAACCACATGCTGCAGCTGCTGTGCATGGTGGCGATGGAGCCGCCGTCCTCGCTGGCACCCGACGCGGTACGCGACGAGAAACTGAAGGTGCTGCACTCGCTGAAGCCCATCGACGACAGCAACGCCGCCCAGCTCACCGTGCGCGGCCAGTACCGCGCCGGCGTGGCCGAAGGCGCCAGCGTGCCCGGCTATCCGGAGGAGCTGGGCAACAGCCGCTCCGACACCGAGACCTTCGTGGCGCTGAAGGCCGAGATCGCCAACTGGCGCTGGGCCGGCGTGCCGTTCTACCTGCGCACCGGCAAGCGCCTGCCCAGCCGGGTGTCGGAGATCGTGGTGACCTTCAAGCCGGTGCCGCACTCGATCTTCAGCGCCGACGCCGGCACCTTGTCGCAGAACCGGCTGGTGCTGCGCCTGCAGCCGGACGAAGGCGTCAAGCTGTGGCTGACCATCAAGCACCCCGGTCCCGGTGGCCTGCGCCTGCGCCACGTGCCGCTGGACATGAGCTTCGCCCAGGCGTTCGGCGTGTCGCAGCCGGATGCGTACGAGCGCCTGCTGCTCGACGTGGTGCGCGGCAACCCCACGCTGTTCATGCGCCGCGACGAAGTGGAAGCGGCGTGGCGCTGGGCCGGCCCGATCCTCGCCGCCTGGGCCGACAGCGGCGAGCCGCCGCGGCCGTACACCGCCGGCAGCTGGGGGCCGAGCGCGGCGGTGGCGCTGATCGAGCGCGATGGCCGCACCTGGAACGAAGACAGTGAATGATCCGGTTCACCTGCCGCTGCACCAGCCCGCGGCAGACTGGCAGTCCCTTCCCCACGCTACGCCCGGCCACGCCCGCGTGGCTGTTGCGACCGCCGCCATGACTACCCATCTCAACGTCACCACGCACAGCTTCACCGACTGCCGCGCGCAGGCCACGGCACTGGCCGAGCGCGTCGCCGAACGCCTGCGCCGCGGCGTGGCCGAACGTGGCCACGCCGTGCTGGCCGTCTCCGGCGGCAGCACGCCGAAGGATTTCTTCGACCGCCTCGCGCACGAGCAACTCGACTGGACCCGGGTGCAGGTGACCCTGGTCGACGAACGCTGGGTGGCGGATACCGACGAGCGTTCGAACGCGCGGCTGGTGAAATCGCGGCTGCTGCAGCATGCCGCCGCCGCGGCGTCCTTCGTGCCGCTGTACACCGGCGACGCCACCCCCGAGGCCGGGCTGGCCACCGCCGACGCGCGCATCGGCGCGCTGCCGCTGCCGTTCGACGCGGTGGTGCTGGGCATGGGCGAGGACGGCCACACCGCCTCGTTCTTCCCCGGCGGCGACCACCTGGCCGAGGCGCTGGACCCGCACGGCCGCGCCCGCGTGCTGCCGATGCGCGCACCCGGCGCCGGCGAACCGCGCATCACGCTGACCCTGCCCACGCTGCTGCAAACGCGCGCGCTGTACCTGCTGGTGGCCGGCGAGAAGAAACGCGACCTGCTCGCCGACGCGCGACTCGGCCTGGGCGCCGCGCAGGATTACCCGGTGCGCGCAGTGCTGGCCCAGCAGCGCGTGCCGGTGGCGGTGTACTGGTGTCCGTAGGAGCGCAGCCTGTGCGCGATGTTGTTGCGGCCACCTGGTCATCCCACAGGCGGGCCATGCCCGCCGTTCGCGCACATGCTGCGCTCCCACGCATCCGGAATGAATCATGAGCACGCTGCATCCGATCGTCGCCGAAGTCACCGAACGCCTGCGCGAGCGCAGCCGCGCGACGCGCGCGGCCTACCTGGCGCGGATCGACACGGTGGACCGCAGCGGACCGCGGCGCGGGCACCTGTCCTGCGGCAACCTGGCGCATGGCTTCGCCGCCTGCGGCACGGAGGACAAGGCGGCGCTGCGCGACGGCCAGCGCGCCAACCTCGCCATCGTCACCGCCTACAACGACATGCTCTCGGCGCACCAGCCGTACGAGCGTTACCCCGCGCTGATCCGCCGGATCGCGCGCGACGCCGGCTTCACTGCGCAGGTCGCCGGCGGCGTGCCGGCGATGTGCGACGGCATCACCCAGGGCCGCCCCGGCATGCAGCTGTCGCTGTTCTCGCGCGACGTGGTGGCGCTGGCCACCGCGGTCGCGCTGTCGCACGACATGTTCGACGGCGCGCTGTTCCTCGGCATCTGTGACAAGATCGTGCCGGGCCTGCTGATCGGCGCGCTGAGCTTCGGCCACCTGGCCGGCGCGTTCGTGCCGTCGGGGCCGATGCCCAGCGGCATCCCGAACGAGCAGAAATCCAAGGTGCGCCAGGCGTTCGCCGACGGCAAGGCGAGCAAGGCCGAACTGCTGGAAGCGGAAGCGGCCTCCTACCACGCGCCCGGCACCTGCACCTTCTACGGCACCGCCAACTCCAACCAGATGCTGATGGAGATCATGGGCCTGCACCTGCCCGGCGCCAGCTTCACCGCGCCGGACACGCCGCTGCGCGACGCGCTCACCGCCGAGGTGGTGCGCCGCGTCGCCGGGCTCAGCACGCCGGGCGGCAACTGCCTGCCGCTGGGCCACATCATCGACGAGCGCGCGATCGTCAACGGCGTGATCGGCCTGCACGCCACCGGCGGCTCCACCAACCACCTGCTGCACCTGGTGGCGATCGCGCATGCCGCCGGCATCCAGCTGCGCTGGGACGACTTCGACGCGCTGTCCGGCGTGATCCCGCTGCTGGCGCGCGTCTACCCGAACGGCTACGCCGACGTGAACCAGTTCCACGACGCCGGCGGCATGGCCTTCCTGATCGACCAGCTGCTCGGCGCCGGCCTGCTGCACGGCGACGTGCAGACCATCTTCGGCACCGGCCTGGACAGCTACGCGCAGGTTCCCACTCTCGACGACGGCGGCACGCTGCACTGGACGCCGGTATCGAAGCAGAGCGGCAACCGCGGCGTGCTGCGCGGCATCGACGAACCGTTCCGCGCCGACGGCGGCCTGCGCATGCTCGACGGCAACCTCGGCCGCGCGGTGATCAAGGTGTCCTCGGTGCCGGACGACCGCCTGCTGATCGAGGCGCCGGCGATCGTGTTCGACGACCAGGACGAGGTGGCCGCCGCGTTCAAGCGCGGCGAACTCAACCGCGACTTCGTGGCGGTGGTGCGTTTCCAGGGTCCGCGCGCGAACGGCATGCCCGAGCTGCACAAGCTCACCCCCACGCTGGCGCTGCTGCAGGACCGCGGCCACCGCATCGCCCTGCTCACCGACGGGCGCATGTCCGGCGCCTCCGGCCGCGTGCCGGCGGCGATCCACGTGACGCCCGAGGCGGTGGCCGGCGGCAACCTCGCCAAGATCCGCGACGGCGACATGATCCGCCTGGACGCGACGAACGGACGTCTGGACGTCCTGATGGAGGCGCACGAGCTGGACGCGCGCCTGCCGCACGCGGCCGACCTGTCGCGCGAACACAGCGGCATGGGCCGCGAGCTGTTCGGCCTGTTCCGCCAGGCCGCCGCCAACGCCGACCTCGGCGCCGGCGTGCTGTGAACAACCACCCGCATCTCCTGTAGGAGCCCGCTGGCGGGCGATGCTTTCTGCACACGTCGCCACGAGCATCGCCCGCCAGCGGGCTCCTGCAAATAGCCAGTCCTGCACACGCATCATTACCATCTTCCGCCCGCGAGTGAATCCATGAGCAGCATCGAACTCAAGCAGCAACAGATCGCAACCACGATGCGGCTGGCGCCGGTGATTCCGGTAGTAGTGATCGACGACGTACGCGCCGCGGTACCGATGGCGCGCGCGCTGGTCGCCGGCGGCATCCCGACGATCGAGGTCACCCTGCGCACGTCGGCGGCGCTGGAGGCGATCCGCGCGATCGCCGCCGAGGTGGAAGGCGCGGTGGTCGGTTGTGGCACCGCGCTGACCGCGCGCGACCTCGCGGCCGCACGGCAAGCCGGCGCGCGTTTCGCCGTATCGCCCGGCACCTCGCCGCGGCTGCTCGACGCCGCCGACGACAGCGACCTGCCGCTCTTGCCCGGCGTGGCCACCGCCAGCGAGGCGATGGCCCTGCTCGAACGCGGCTACCGGCATCTCAAGTTCTTCCCGGCGGTGCCGGCCGGCGGCACCAAGCTGCTCGGCGCCTGGGCCAGTCCGCTGCCGCAGATCCGCTTCTGCCCCACCGGCGGCATCGGCCTGGCCAGCGCGCCGGACTTCCTCGCCCTGCCCAACGTGCTGTGCGTGGGCGGCTCCTGGCTCACTCCGGCCGACAGGCTGGCTGCCGCCGACTGGGCCGGCATCGAGCGGCTGGCGCGCGAGGCGGCCGGACTGCGCCGGGCCGCACCGGCCGCGCGATAGCGGGTAAGGTGGTGACCCGCACACGCGCGCCGATCCCGCAGCGCACCCCCAGCCAGGACACACCCTCTTGAACATCGGACCGCTGGCCCTCTCGTCGGCCTTGCTGGCGCTGCTGTCCGGCGTCGTCGCCGCGCTCGCCGTCGCCGGCTTCCTGCGTCGCCGCGGCTACGCCGATGCCGGCAATGCGCTGTTCCTGGCGCTCGGCTTCGGCCTGCTCGCCGCGCGCGTCGCCTACGTCGCCGGCTGGTGGCCGCAGTACGCGCAGCAGCCGTGGAGCGTGCTGAACATTCGCGACCAGGGCTTCGACCCGGTCGCCGGAGCGCTCGGACTGCTGGCGGCGGCGCTGCTGATCGGCTGGCGCCGGCCGCCGCTGCGCCGGCCGCTGGCTGCCGGCGTGGCCGTCGGCATCGCGGCCTGGGCCTTCGCCGGACTGGTCGCGTACAAGCTGGCCGCGGCCAGCCGCCCGGGCCTGCCGGCGCTGGTCCTGCGCGACCTGGACGGGCGCGAGGTGGCGCTGGAAACGCTGCGCGGCCGGCCCGCCGTGATCAACCTGTGGGCCACCTGGTGCGGCCCGTGCCGACGCGAGATGCCGGTGCTGGCCGAGGCGCAGCAGACGCTGCCGCAGGTCCGCTTCGTGTTCGCCGACCAGGGCGAATCGGCGGCGGCGGTGCAGCAGTTCATGCGCGCGCAGCGCCTCGCGCTGGACAACGTGCTGATCGACGGCAACCTGGACCTGTCGAGCCACTACAACGTGCGCGGCTACCCGACCACCTTGTTCCTCGACGCCGACGGCCGCCTGCGCGACACGCACATGGGCGAGCTGTCGCGCGCCACGCTGGCCGAACGGCTGCAGCGGATCGAAGCGCCGGCCGTGCCGGCGCGGCGCTGATCGCGCCGCCACGACGCGGGGCGGCACGTGGCGGGCGGTACCCGCCCTGCGGGTTATGGTGGATTGAGGCGGCGGCGCCAACCTCCGCGCGGATCAGGCCGTGTGCTCGACGTCCAGCCTTGCCATCACCGCATCGGTGACGCGGGCGCAGCGCTGGCCCATGAACGGGAACGCCCCGCTCATGGTTTCGGCCAGGGTGCCCTGCAGCGAGGTGCGCAGCAGCCGGCGCGCGCGGTGCAGGCGGGTCTTCACCGTCTCCGGCTTGATCGCCAGCAGGCTGGCGGTTTCCTCCACCGAGCACTCTTCCACCTCGCGCATCATGTAGACGGTGCGGAACGCTTCCGGCAGCTTGTCGATGGCGTGTTCGAGCAGGTGGCGGATCTGCGTGCGCGCAGCCGACACCGCCGGATCCTCGCTGCCGAACTTCGAGGGGAACTGCACGATCTGGTGGGTGTCGTCCGGCATCGCGTCGACCTGCTCCAGGCCGACCATGGTGTGGCGCTTGCGCAGGCGGCCGCGCGCCTCGTTCAGCACGATGCTGGTGAGCCAGGTCAGCAGGGTCGAGTCGCCGCGGAACGAATCCAGCTTGTGATAGGCACGCATATACGATTCCTGCAGCACGTCTTCCGCTTCCGAATCCTCGCCGAGCACCGCGCGGGCGACACGGAACAGGCGCTGGTTGCAGCGCTGCATGATGTGGCGGAACGCCTCGCGATGGCCGGCGCGGACCTGGGCCACCAGCGCGTGGTCGTCCAGCGCGGCGTAATCGACGGGTGCAACATGGGCATGGGCAGACATGGCTTTCTCCTTTTACACCTGATCGGATGCATCGGCGCGGCCCGAGGTTCCCAGCTCAGCCGGCCAGCATGGCCAGTATCTCGGCCCGCCGGGGTTCCTGCGCGAATTCGCCGAGCAGCCGCCGGGTCTGCATCGATACCCCGTGCAGGCGCACGCCGCGCGAGGACAGGCACTCGTGGCTGGCCTGGACGATCACCGCCACGCCGCGCGGGTGCAGCACCTGGGCCAGCGTATCGGCGATTTCCACGGTGAGCCGCTCCTGGATCTGCAGGCGCCGGCCGAACGCCTCGACCAGCCGCGCCAGCTTGGAGATGCCGACCACGCGCTGGTTCGGCAGGTAGGCGATGTGCACCACGCCGCGGATCGCCGCCATGTGGTGTTCGCAGGTCGACTGCAGCGGGATGTCGCGCAGGACGACCGGTTCGTCGTAGCCGCCGACCTCGCCGAAGGTGCGGCTGAGCAGGCCGGCCGGGTCCTGCCGGTAGCCGGCGAACCATTCCTCGTACGCGCGCACCACGCGCGCCGGCGTGGCCTGCAAGCCTTCGCGCGCGGGTTCGTCGCCGGCCCAGCGGATCAGCGTGCGCACGGCGGCTTCGGCCTCGGCGCGGGTGGGTCGGGGGGTTTCCGCGGCCGGCGCCGGTGCGCCGGCGGAATGGATGAGCTGGTCGAGTTCGAGCATGCGGGCGGCTTCGTGGGAATGACAGCTGATCCGACGCGGGCACCGCCGCCGAGGTTCCCGCGGCGCTTGCGCACGCACGAGCCGGAACCTGTGCGCCGCTGCTGCATCACATGCGCACCGGCAAGCACTGCTTGCCTCTCGTCCATCCCAAGGAGACACCGCTCATGAGCAAGACCCTGTTCGCCCTCGCCCTCACCCTCGGCCTCGGCTCGTTCGCCAATGTGCACGCCGCCACCCCGGCGCCGGCCATCAACGACGCGCAGATCGCCCACATCGCCTACACCGCCGGCGCCATCGACGTCACCGCCGCCAAGCAGGCGCTGGGCAAGTCGCACAACCAGGCGGTGCGCCAGTTCGCCGAGGAAATGGCGCGCGACCACGCCGCGGTGAACGACCAGGCGCTGGCGCTGGCCAAGAAGCTGGGCGTCACCCCGGCCGACAACGGCACCAGCCAGTCGCTGGCCAAGGGCGCCGCCGCCGAACAGGCCAAGCTGGCCGCGCTCAGCGGCGCCGCCTACGACAAGGCCTATGCCGAGAACGAAGTGGCCTTCCACAAGGCCGTGCTGGCCGCACTCGACGGCACGCTGATCCCGTCCACGCAGAACGCCGAGCTGAAGTCGCTGCTGGAGACCGGCTCGAAGCTGTTCCACGAGCACGAGATGCATGCCGAGCACCTCGCGGCCAGCCTGAAGTAAGGAGCGCGCCATGTTCCGCAGCACGATTCTGTTCGTCGGCCTGCTGAGCCTGGGCGTGGCTGTCGCGCCGGCGTTCGCGGCCGCTCCGGCCACGGCCACGGCGCCAGCGAGGGCGGTGCACGTGATCGTGCTCGACAAGATGGTGTTTGGCCCGATGCCCACCGGCGTACGCGCCGGTGACATCATCGAGTGGGTCAACCGCGACATCTTCGAACACAGCGCCACCGCGCGCGACGGCAGCTTCGACGTCGACCTGAAACCGGGCGCCACCGTGCGCACCACGGCCAAGGCCGGCTCGTTCGCGTTCTTCTGCAAGTTCCACCCCGGCATGACCGGCGTCCTGGTCGCCAAGTAACCTGGCAGCAGCACTCGCTCCCCTCGGGTTTGCAGGGTCGTCCTACCGCGATCCTGCAGTGCTGCCGGTCCCCCGGCCGCAACGGAATCCAGGCGATTCCGCTGCGGCCGTTTTTTTGCCGGCTCACTCGCCCGGCGGCACCCGAGTCAGCTCCACGCCGTCGACCGTCATCTTCCAGTCGCCGGCGTCCTCGTGCGGCGGCACCGAGACCACGAAGGTGGTCCTGACCGGGCCGATGCCCACCACGAAGTTGTCGCCCTCGAACGACTGCAGCGGGCCGTTGACGGACTTGCTTGCGTTGCCGTCCACCCGCCGGTAGTGCACGTTGCCGCCGGTGGTGATCAACAGCGACATCGTCGTCGACCGCCACTGCCCGGCATACGCCAGCCGCTCCGGCGGCAACGGCTTGGCGCAGGCGGCCAGCAACAGGCCGCACGCCGCGAAAAGCCACAGCAACTTGCGCATGTTTCCCCCCTCATCCGGGCACCGCCGGCGTCATCCGTCGCGCGCGGGAAGGCCAGGTCGGCCCCCGCCAGCCGCACTACTTTCGACGAGCGCAACGGCGCGGGTCAAGCGCCCGCGCCGACCCGCTCAGTGCGTGGCGGCTTCCTTTGCCGGCTTCACGTAGGTATCGAACAGCTCGTCGATGCGGCGGTACTCGTCGTACCAGGAATCGGCGTGCACGAAGCCGTGGCGCTCCAGCGGGTACAGCGACATCCAGAAGTTCTTCTTGTGCAGCTCGATGAAGCGCTGGTACAGGCGGATCGAATCCTCGGCCAGTACGTTGTCGTCGATCAGGCCGTGCTGGATCAGCAGCGGGTCGCGCAGCTGCTCGGCGTACTCGATCGGCGAGCTGATGCGGTACGCCTCCGGGTCGAGCTGCGGGTCGTTGAGGATGTTGGAGGTGTACTCGTGGTTGTACAGCGTCCAGTCGCTGACCGGGCGCAGCGCGGCGCCGGCGGCGAATTCGCCCGGCGCGCGCAGCAGCGCCATCTCGGTCATGAAGCCGCCGTAGCTGCCGCCGTAGATGCCCACGCGGCGCGGATCGACGTGGTGGTTCTGCACCAGCCAGGCCTTGCCGTCGAGCAGGTCCTCCAGCTCCGGGTGGCCCATCTGGCGGTAGATCGCGGTGCGCCAGTCGCGGCCGTAGCCTTCGGAGGCGCGGTAGTCCATGTCCAGCACCACGTAGCCCTGCTGCACGAGCAGGTTGTGGAACATCTGCTCGCGGAAGTAGTTCGACCACGACAGCGTGACGTTCTGCAGGTAGCCCGCGCCGTGCACGAAGATCACCGCCGGTTTGGCGGCGCCGTCCTCGTGCGCCGGGCCGTAGTACTTCGCGTAGATGCTGCCGGCGCCATGGCTGGACTTCACCTCGACGATCTGCGGCGCGATCCAGTCGCGCGCGGTGAACGCCGCCTTCATCGTGCGGGTCAGCTCGCGCGGCGCGCCGCCGGCGGACGGCTGGACGGCCAATTGCGGCAACATGTACGGCGAGGAGTGCAGCACGGCCAGCTGCGTGCCGTCGGGCGACAGCGCGAACTCGTCCATGCCCTGGTAGTTGGTCACGCGGGCCAGCTCGCCGCCTGCGGACGGCACGCGATAGACGTCGTAGCTGTACGGCGCCACCTGGTTGGTGCGCAGGTAGAACCAGCGGCCGTCGGCGCTGAGCTGCGGGTGGCTCACCTCGAACTTGCCGGCGGTCAGCGCCTTCGCCTTGCCGCCCGGCGGCTTGACGTAGAGCTGCGAGTAACCCGTCTGCTCGCTCAGGTACCACAGCGTGCGGCCGTCCTTCAGCCAGCCGAAATCGTTGAAGTTCCAGTTGATCCAGGCCGGGTCGGTCAAACGGTGCTGCGGCACCAGCACGTGCCTGCTGAAATCCACGCTGGCGATCCAGCGATCCTTGTTGTCGATCGCGCGCAGCTGGATGGCGAGGTTGCGGCCGTCGTCGCTCCACGCGATGCCGCCGCCACCGCCGTCGTCGTCGCTGCCGATGATGCGCACGGCGCGCTGCTCGGGCGCCTTCAGCGCCTTGGCCTGCTCGGTCTTGCCGGCCTTCTCGAGCGCGGCGACGGCGCGCGCGCGCAGCTCCTTCAGCGGATCGTCCTTGATGCCGGGCAGCGTGTCGGTGGCCAGCGGGTAGGACTGGTGGCTGGCCAGGTCGAGCAAGAGCAGCGACTGCGGCGCCGGATCGTTGCGGCCCACGTAGACGCGCGCCTCCTGCGGCTCGAGGTAACCGGAGTCGGTGACGTAGTGGGCCAGCGTCGGCGCCTTGCCGGCCTTGTAGTCCTTCGGCGCGGTCACCAGCAGCAGCCAGCGGCCGTCCGGCGACAGCTCGCTGTCGACCAGGGCGATCTTGTCGCCGAGAAAGAACGGCTGCGGCGCGCGGCCCGGATCGGCGGCGGCCAGCGCCTTGTCCTCGTCGCGCCGGGCCTGCTTGTCGGCCTTGAGCTGGCGCAGCGTGCTGAACAGTTCCAGTTGCCGCTCGCCCAGCGCATCGGGCTGCTGCGCCTGCGGATCGTCGGCGAACTTCAACACCGCCACGGGCGCGGTGACGCCGCTGGCCAGGTCGTGGCGGTACCAGTCGTTGCCGTCGCGGAACTGCAGTGCGCGGCCATCGGCGGAAAAGCCCGGCGCGGATTCGTCCTGCGGCGTGCGGGTGACCTGACGGCGCTGGCCGCTGGCCAGCTCCACCACGAACACGTCGCCGTGCAGGATGAAGGCGGCGTGCCTGTGTGCGCGGTCGAACACCGCCGGGCCGTCGGCCTGCGCCAGCGCGGCCGGGTCGAGCTTCGCGCCCTGGCCCGTCGCCGGATCGACCCGGTACAGGTCGCGCAGTGGGCTGCCGTCGCGCTTCAGCGAGTAGTACAGGTGACGGCCGTCCACGCTCCAGTACGGCTGCTCCACCGCCTGCCCGATCCAGTCGGGGTTGGCCATCACGGTTTCCAGATCCAGCGGCGTCGACGCCGGCGCGGCGACCGCCGCCAGTGGCGCGACGGTGAAGGCAACGAGGGCGGCCAGCAGCAATCGACGCATGGATTCTTCCCGGGCAAAAAAAGCCAGCATAACCGAGCGCGCCGGCGATCCGCGGCTACCCCTGCCGAAAGTCAGCGGCCGACGGCTGCAGCGGCGGCGGCGCGTTGCTACTCTGCTCTGCCTGCTCGTCTTCCATGGGATCCCGCCATGCGCCTTGCGTCCTTCGCCGCCGCCCTGCTGCTCGCCGCCGGCGGCACCCACGCGGCCCAGCTGCCGCCTGTGAATCCATCGTCGAAACCGCCGCGCGAGGTGGCGCTGATCGGCGAGTCGCAGCCGCTGCCGCCGCCCACCCCGCGGCAGGCAGCGTCCGGCACGTTCCACGGCGTCAGCGTTGCCGACCCGTACCGCTGGCTGGAAAACCCGCACGACCCGGCGGTGCGGCAGTGGATCGCGGCGCAGAACGCCTACACCGAAGCCACCCTGGCGGCGATGCCGCAAGGCAAGGCGCTGACCGCGCGAGTGCAGCAGCTGGCGATCACCTCGACCACGCGCTCCGACCCGATGCTGGCCGGCGGCAACCTGTTCTACCTGCGGCAGACCCCGCCGCAGCCGCAGCCGGTACTGGTGGCGCAGGCGTGGCCGGACGGCGCGGCGAAGGTGCTGGTGGATCCGAACGCCGACCACGGCGGCACCGCGATCACCGCCTACTGGCCGTCGCCGCGCGGGCGCTACCTTGCCTACGGCACCGCCGAGGGCGGCAGCGAGCTGACCACCATCCGCGTGCTCGACGTCGGCACCGGCAAGACCCTGCCCGACACCCTGCCCTGGGCCGGCGGCGGCACCACGCCGCAGGGCCTGGCCTGGGATGCCGACGAGCGCGGCTTCAGCTACGTGCGCTTCGCGCCGCCCGCGGCCGGCCAGGAAGTGGAACAGTTCCACGCCACCCTGGTGCACCACGCGCTGGGCCAGTCCGCCGCCGCGGACGGCGTGGTGTTCGGCAAGGGCTACGCGAAAACCGCCGAATACGTGCTGGTGAATGCGCCGGCCACGGCCCAGGCCGCGGTGCTCGCCTACGACGGCGACGGCGGGCCGGCCGAGGTGTTCCTGCGCCGCGGCGGTCGCTTCGAGCGCGTGCTCGGCCGCGACGCCAACGCGCGCACGGCCGCCTGGGTGAATGGACGTCTGTACGTGGCCTCGTTCCAGGAGGCACCGCGCGGCAAGGTCGTGGCCATCGGCGACGACGGCAAGGCCGTGCCGGTACTGGCCGAGCGCGCAGGCGCGATCCAGCAGATCGCCCCGCTCGACGCCGGCTTCCTGGTGGTGCGCAGCCGGGGGCCGGACTGGTGGGTCGAGCAATACGACGCCGGCGCGAAGTTCCTGCGCCGCCTGCCGCTGCCCGAGCACGGCGTCGGCATCGGCGCGATCGCCTCCGAGTCCGGCCGGGACAAGGCGCTGATCAGCTACAGCGGCTGGACCACGCCCGCGCGCTGGGCCGAATACGACGGCAAGAACGGCACGCTGAAAACCGTGTTCGAGGTGAAGCCGGCGGCGGATTATTCCCGCGTCGTCGTGCAGCGCATCGACGGCATCTCGAAGGACGGCACGAAGATCCCGGTGACCGTGCTGTCGCTGCGCAGTACCGCCCCGAACGGCGCGCGGCCGACCATCCTGTACAGCTACGGCGGCTTCGACCTGCCGGTGAAGCCCGGCTTCATCGGCCCCAACCTGGCCTGGCTGGAACACGGCGGCGCGCTCGCCTACGCCAACATCCGCGGCGGCAACGAGAACGGCCAGGCCTGGCACGCGCAGGGCCAGAAGCTCGACAAGCAGAACGTGTTCGACGACTTCCACGCCGCCGCGCTGGCGCTGATCGACATGCGCTGGACCGACCGCGCCCACCTCGGCATCCTCGGCGGCAGCAACGGCGGCCTGCTGATGGGCACGCAGATCGTGCAGCACCCCGGCGACTACCGCGCGGTGGTGGCGCGCGTGGGCATCTACGACATGCTGCGCCACGAGACCGACTTCGCCAACGGCCCGTACAACATCCCCGAATACGGCAGCATCGCCGACCCGGCGCAGTTCAAGGCCACCCTGGCCTACTCGCCGCTGCAGCACGTGCAGGCGAACACCGCCTACCCGGCGGTACTGCTCACCACCGGCGAAAACGATCCGCGCGTGGCGCCGTGGCAGTCGCGCAAGTTCGCCGCCGCGCTGCAGGACGCCAGCAACTCGCACCAGCCGATCCTGCTGCTGACCCGCATGAACGCCGGCCACGGCGTCGGCGCCCCGTTCAGCCAGCGTGTCGGCGACACCGCGATCGGGCTGACCTTCTTCGCGCACGAACTGGGGCTGGACGTCGAGAAATAAATCACCCACCCTGTTGCAGGAGCCCGCTGGCGGGCGATGCCTTTGCCCTGATGTCAGCAACAAGAGCATCGCCCGCCAGCGGGCTCCTGCAAGATCCGCGATGGGTCGCGATCGAGCCAGACGGCATCCCAGTAGGGATAGCCAAGCACGCTGTCGGCCAGGCCGGCGCGCACCGGATTGGCGATGATGTATCGCGCCACCACCCTGATGTCCTCCTCGACGCGCAACGCGTGGTCATGAAAACTGCGATCCCACGGCGACACGTCCAGCCCGCATGACTCACGCAAGGCGCGCGATGCGCATCCCTTGAAGCGATTCATGACCCGGCCCAGCGGCTCATCGCCGAGTTGCAACAGGCCATGCCAGTGATCGGGCATCAGTACCCATGCGAGCAGGCAGGAATCCGCCCAGGTCGATGCCGCGTGGATGACCCGACTGGCCACGCGCGCGCAAGCCGGATCCGCGAAGAAGCACTCACGATGGCGAGTCACCGTCGTCAGCAAATACATCTGGCCGGGAATGGACACGCGACCCTGACGCAAGGCACGACGACCAACGGATGGAAAAGCTGGCATGCGTGCAGACTGCCGCGGATATCGACAAAGCACATCACGCGCCGGCACCAGACTCCTGTCCGCCCGATCCCCCGCGCCCAGTAGGAGCCCGCTGGCGGGCTCCTACGCATCGAGGTGAAGGTCGGGACTGCTAGGATGGCACCCCGTCTCCCTCTGTCGATCCACCGCATGCCCCTGCCCACCGTCGAGCACGAAACCGCCGCCAATCCGACCCACAGCGTGATCTGGCTGCACGGCCTCGGCGCCGACGGCCACGACTTCGCGCCGATCGTGCCGGAGCTGGTGGACCCGGCGTGGCCGGCGCTGCGCTTCGTGTTTCCGCATGCGCCGGTGCGGCCGGTGACGATCAACAACGGCATGTCGATGCGCGCGTGGTACGACGTCGCCGGTTTCGATGCGCACGCGCGCCAGGACGAAGCCGGCATCCGCGCCTCGGTCGCCGAAGTCGAGACGCTGATCGCGCGCGAGCACGCGCGCGGCGTGCCGAGCGAGCGGATCTTCCTCGCCGGCTTCTCGCAGGGCGGCGCGATCGCGCTGGCCGCCGGCTTGTGCCACGCGGAACGGCTGGCCGGCATCGTGGCGCTGTCGACCTACCTGCCGATCGCCGCCACGCTGGCCGCCGAGCGCAGCGCGGCGAACGCCGCCACGCCAATCTTCCAGGCCCACGGCACGGTCGACCCGGTGGTCGCGCTGCCGCGCGGCAGCGCCTCGCGCGACACGCTGCAGGCGCTGGGCTACCGCGTGGACTGGCACACCTATCCGATGGCCCACGCGGTCTGCGCCGAGGAGATCGGCGACCTGCGCCGCTGGCTGGGCCAGCGGCTGGCGTAAGCGCGGCCGCGCTGCGGCATACTTGCCCGCATGCGCGAACCCACGCCCCGCCGCGGCCCGCGCGGCCGCACCGAACAAAGCCCGCTGCCGGACTTCTGCCGGCTGCCCGCGCTGTTCGCGCTGTTCGTCGTCGGTGCACTGACCGTGACCGTGATGTGGCTGGCCGGTGGCCGTCCGCGCGACTGGTCGGCCTACAGCGTCGGCATGCTGTTCGTGACCTGGCTGGCGCTGGTGGTCGCGGTGACACTGTGCAAGCTGCGGCCGTGGCTGCAGCGCCTGCCGGGCCACCTGCCGTATGCGGCCGTGTGGCTGCTGATCGTGCTGATCGTGCTGGCCGCCAGCGTCGTGGCGCACTGGTTCGACGGCGCGCTGCAGATGCAGCTGATCGAAAGCAGCCTGCCCGCCTTCGTGCGCGACAACGTGCTGATCGCCGCCCTGCTCGGCGCCGCGATGCTGCGCTACTTCTACGTGCTGGCGCAGTGGCAGGCACGGCTGGCGGCGGTGAGCCGCGCGCAGGTCGAGGCGCTGCAGGCGCGCATCCGCCCGCACTTCCTGTTCAACAGCATGAATACCGTGGCCGCGCTGATCCGGGTCGACCCCGCCGCCGCCGAGCGCACGGTGGAAGACCTCTCCGAACTGTTCCGCGCCGCGCTGGGCCAGCACGACAGCGCCGACGGCACGCTGGGCGAGGAGCTGGCACTGGTCGAACGCTACCTGGCGATCGAGCAGCTGCGCCTGGGCGAACGCCTGCGCGTGCGGCGCGAGCTGGACGAGCTGCCTGCCGACTTCCCGCTGCCGCGTCTGCTGCTGCAGCCGCTGGTGGAGAACGCCGTGCGCCACGGCATCCAGCCGCTGCGCGCAGGCGGCGAGGTGACCTTGCGCGGCTGGCGCGACGGCAACGGCGTGCGCATCGAGATCGGCAACCCGCTGCCGGCCACCCCACCCGCCGTCGGCAACGGCCATGGCCTGGACAGCGTGCGCCGGCGCGTGGCCTACCGCTACGGGCCGCAGGCGTGCGTGCAGGCCGGCGCGCAGGGCGAGCGCTTCATGGTGCTGCTGCAGTTGCCGGGAGGATCGGCCTGATGCGCGTGCTGGTGGTCGACGACGAGCCGCTGGCGCGCGCGCGCATGGCTGCGCTGCTCGGCGAGTGCGCCGGCGTGGAGGTCGTCGGCAGCTTCGGCGACGGCGAGGCCGCACTGGCCGCACTCGACGAACTGCAGCCGGACGCGCTGCTGCTCGACATCAACATGCCCGGCACCGACGGCGTGGCGCTGGCGCAGCGCCTGGCCGGCCGCACGCGGCCGCAGGTGATCTTCTGCACCGCCTACGAGGCCCACGCGCTGAAGGCGTTCGAACTCGGCGCCGCCGACTACCTGCTCAAGCCGGTACGGCTCGACCGCCTGCGCGAGGCGCTGCAGCGCGCGCAACGCCGCCTCGCCGACGCCCCGCGCGAACCGGCCGCCTACCTGTACGGCCGCCTGCGCGGCGAACAGGTGCGCATCGCGCTGGACGAAGTGATCTGCCTGCTCGCCGACGAGAAATACGTGGTGGTGCAGCACCGCCGCGGCGAACTGCTGATCGAGGACTCGCTGCGCCAGCTGGAGGAAGCCTACCCCGACCAGCTGATCCGCCTGCACCGCAACTGCCTGGTCCCGCCGCCGCGCCTGCTCGGCCTCAAGACCCTCGCCGACGGCCGCGTGCTGGCGCGCCTCGACGGCAGCGAACTCGCCCCCGAGATCAGTCGGCGCAATTTGCCGGCGGTGCGGAAGCTGCTGCGGTTGGGGTGAGTACACGCCGCCACCAAACCCTGCACCCAAGCCAGAATGGCGACTTTTATCACCGCGAATCGTGGGTGGTAAGACACAGCGCCGCGATCGGTGGGATATACGACGTGGCCACATCGCCATGGACATGCCCTGCGCCAACGGCCGACGCAATGCGCCCACGCAAGTTTCGCTTGCTTGACGACCGATGGTCGAAAGCTGAGCATCGAGTGCATATGCCCCGGTTTGGGGTCTACTAGGCGCTAGGCCTTTCCCCAGAGTTCGATTACATGACCGAAGCAAAGATTCAGCACTATGTTCCAAAGTTCCTACTTCGAAACTTTGGTCTCGGCAAGAAAGATCACGTTTGGGTATACGACAAGCAGACTGCACGTTCATTTCAGACAAACGCAAAGAATGTAGCGAGCGAGAACCGGTTCTATGACTTTGAGCTAGGAGGCGAAACATACTCGCTTGAGTCGAGCCTCTCTAAGATTGAATCGCAAACTAAACCAGTCATCGAGCGGATACTCAATGAAGACTCCGTTTCTGGCCTAGGAGCTCAGGATCGGGCCACGCTCGGATCATTCTTGGCGATCCAGTTCGTCCGAACGAAAGCATTCCGAATGCAATGGGCTGACCTGCCTCGAATTCTTCGGAACAAGGTTGAATCAATGGGATCCAGCGTGGCCCCTGGCTCGCAAGCCGAGGCGTTGATCCAGGATCCATCTGAGAACCAGCTCAAAATCGACACGGCTCGCATGCTGCTAGATGCCCCTTCGAATTTTGGTCAGCGTTTCTTAGACAAGATATGGTTTGTGGCGAAAACCACAAACAGTCACCCGTTTATCTTGGGCGACAATCCGGTCGGTCTTCAGAACCACATTGACACGTCGCCATATGGCAATCTTGGACTGGCGGTCAGAGGCATTGAAATCTACCTTCCCCTTTCCTCCACCCGCGCCCTCGCCATGTGGTGCCCATCACTTGCAAATCAGTTCGGGGAGGCCGCAGAAACGATCAGCCGTCTCCCTCCGGCCATCGTGTCAGGGCAATTGAAGAATCCTGACAGAATAGTAGGCCTTGACTCGGCCCTTAGGAACGGATCTTCGATTTCCTATGACCCACCGCATGTAATGAACTTCAATTCACTGCAGGTTGCGCGCAGCGAGCGATATCTCTTCTCGTCCAAGAACGACTTTTCCTTGGCTCAGAGGATGATCGATGACCACCCCCACTTTAGTTCTGGGCAAAGGCTCAATGCCGGTTAGCCAAGGCCTAACAATTCCACGATCGGGGTAAGGTTGAACTCTCACAGCCCATCACACTCCACCCGAGCTAGACAGACGCCCTGCTTCAATGGCCGCCGGCCTGCCGTCAGGAGAACAGCCATGAACCATCCCTTCAAGATCGGCGACCACGTGCGCTGGAATTCGGAGGCCGGCTTCGTCACCGGCCGGATCATCGCGGTGCACACGCGCGACACCGAGTACAAGGGCCACCTACGCCGCTGCAGCGAGGCCGATCCGCAGTACGAGATCCAGAGCGACAAGACGGACCACATCGCCATGCACAAGGGCGCGGCGCTGCACAAGATCGACTGAGATGCCCGGCGACCCTGCCACGATCTGGACCATCGGCCACTCCACGCGCACGCTGGAGGAGTTCCTCGGCCTGCTCGTCGAATACCGCATCGAGGCGATCGCCGACGTGCGCCGCTTTCCCGGTTCGCGCCGTTACCCGTACTTCGCCAGCGACGCGCTGGCCGCCTCGTTGCCCACGCACGGCATCGCCTACCGATGGATGCCCCGGCTCGGCGGCCGCCGCAAGGTGCAGCCGGGCTCGCCGAACACCGCCTGGCGCAACGCCTCGTTCCAGGGCTACGCCGACTACACCGCCACCGCGGAATTCGCCGAGGGTCTGGCCGAACTGCTGGCACTGGCCGCGAACCGGCGCACCGCGATGATGTGCGCCGAGGCGGTGTGGTGGCGCTGTCACCGCTCGATCATCGCCGACGTGCTGAAGCTGCGCGGTATCGAGGTGATCCACATCATCGATGCGACGCACACGACGGTGCATCCGTATACGTCGCCGGCGCGGATCATGGACGGAAGATTGAGTTATGCGGCGCCGCAGGGGGAGTTGCTGTAGCGCCCCGGCGCATGCCTCGGTGTCGCACGTCGACCCAATACGGACATGATGTGAAAGGCGATGTTTCGATTCATGACACCCGTCTGGAGAATCCATGATCAGCCAGCGTTTTCTTGTCGTTTACAGCGGGGTACTGACGGCCGTCTTCGCGTTCACCGTGCTTGCAGGCTTCACCAAAAGCCCAGTCGCCCAACTGGATGAAATCGACGTGCAGCGAATCAACGTGCGCGAGCCCGACGGGACCCTGAGGTTGGTGATATCCAACAGCACGCGATTGCCCGGCGTCATCGTCAAAGGAAAGGAGCAGCCCAAGATCGACCGACCGCAGGCGGGGATGCTCTTTTTCAACGATGAAGGGTCGGAGAACGGTGGTCTGATCTTTGGCGGCAAACGTGATGCGCATGGCGACGTGGTCGACTCCGGCGGCAGTCTTTCCTTCGACCGCTACAACGCCAATCAAGTCGTGCAACTGCTGGGAGTGGACGACAAGGACAACAGCATGGCTGGCCTGGCCATTTCTGACAGCCAGGAGAATTCGGGTGGCCATCGTCGTGCCTGGATGGGTCGAACAGCCGATGGCTCTTCAACACTCGCTCTCATGGACGCCCTCGGCAACAAGCGGATCTTGCTGAAAGTGCCTGCGAACGGAGAGGCGGAAATGGACTTTCTCGACAAGGACGGAAAAGTGATCAAGGTTTTTCGAGGCGAGGACGGTGGACACTCGAAAAGCTGAAGGGGCAACGTCCGCTTGGGGCCGATGACAGACCGCCCTGGCGATGCCGGACCAAACTCGCGGTTGAACGTCTGATGCCCTGAGCTCTTGCGCTCGTGCAACCGCGCAGCGGTTGCGCACCGAATGCGGGTCACGGTGGCCCGCAGCTCTACCGGGACCCCTGTGCGGCGGTGAGGCGGGGGCGACAGGCCGCGCAGCGGGCATCGACAGGGATGTCGATGCCTTTTCGCCCGGACAGGAGTCCGGTCGAAAAGCCCGGCCCCGACTCACGTACTTGCCGCCCATGGCGAGGGCATGGATGCCCGAGTGGAGGCAACGCAGGAGCGGTTGCCTGATGGGCGGCAAGCGCCAAGCGGGGTGACCTTCTCTTTGGTTACTTTCTCTTGGCCCCCTCCACGTCAGGCTAGTTGTCGCCTCGTTTGATTTCATCAATCACACTGGAAGGCGGCAGCGAGCGAGAGCATGAAATGGGTACGTTACACAGCCGAACAGCGGCAATGGGCGATCGAGCAGATG
>Ga0209941_1000575_pt1 | contig 41430 bp, 24 predicted proteins | sample ThiBiot_300_plan_FD_183945 | JGI IMG/M metagenome (GOLD analysis project Ga0209941, IMG submission 183945) | Wastewater bioreactor microbial communities from Cape Town, South Africa - Thiocy_solids_1 (SPAdes) | ecosystem: Engineered > Bioremediation > Thiocyanate > Unclassified | place: South...
CCCGCGTTCGCGGACCATCCTCACCGCCTCAAGCTTGAACTCACGGCTGAACTTCCTTCTTTGCATTGTGGACCTCCGATAGGTGGAAACACCCTATCTTGGTGTCCACCAAACCGGCAGCAGGCCACTTGTCTCTATTTCATGCTGCAAGCGGTCAGTCAGCTATCGGCCAAGTTCGGAAGTTTACCTGCAAGTTGAGGTTCGTCATAAGCTCCAGCTCGTCATGACGATCCACGAGCATATCCCCACCTTGAAAGCAGAGCGTCTCGATCTGCGAGGCCCCAGAAGCGAGGATTTCCCGATTTATCGTGATTTCTTTGCAGATGCCGCGGCATCGCACTTCTACGGGGGGCCGATGGAAGCGGACCGCGCTTGGCGGGTGCTTGCAACGGACTTGGGCCATTGGTCACTGCGTGGATATGGTCGCTGGTCGGTTGTAGAGCGCGCGAGTGGATTAATGATCGGCGGGTGCGGCCTTTGGTGGCCTGAAGGCTATCCGAGATCGGAGCTGACGTGGTGGATTGTTCCATCGGCCCGCCGAAACGGCTATGCGCTGGAGGCTTCGCGTGCAGCCATTGCATTTGGATATGATAGGCTGGGTTGGGACTTGGTTGAGACCCACATGAATGATGATAATGTCGCGGCGCGAGCGCTTGTCCAAAAACTTGGTGGCACAAAAATCTTGCGTGAAAAGTTTCCCGACGGACTGGAACGGGACATTTTCGGTCTACCGCGTCCACATTGAGGGCAATTCTGGCTACTGCTCCCAGTCGACTGCGAAGAGGCGGATTTCCAGTGCGCGGACCGGGACGATCAGCGAGCCGTCCCGCGCCACCGCAAACGAGGAGGCGCGGCTAAGGCCGGCAGCGCTCCCGATCGCTTCATCCCGGCCGCTCGGAAGATGGCGCCTTCGCAGCGTGCCGAAGAGAAGCGCGGTCGGTCTTGCAGCATAGTAGAGATAGTCGCCGTCGATCGCCCAATTGCGCCAGTCGGAGGGCGCGAAGTCCATGACGAGCAGCCGTTCCCCGGCGATGGTGGCCGGGAGCGCCGGGGGTAAAGGACGGCTCCAGATGCCGGCGCGGCCGGGATATAGATAGAAAAGCGTGCGTCCATCGGCCGACAAGCGAAAGTTGCCTGGTCCAGGAGGGGTGACAGGAACCGCCGCTTGCGCCCCCGGGTGGGCGGCGGATGTCACGGGCAGGCGCCAAATGCGCGACTGTCCGCCGCGTCGCGACGAAAAATAGATTGACCGACTATCACGCGCCCATTGCGGCCCCGAATCCTCGCTTGCATCCGCTGTAAGACGGCGCAGCTGGCTGCCATCGGCATTGACCAGATAGAGATCGCTCATACCGTCCCGCATCGCGGCGAAGGCAATCCATTGCCCGTCCGGAGACCAGACTGGATCGCTGAGCTGCCAGCCATCGCCGTGCGTTAGCTGGCGGGCTGGCGCATCGGGCCGGTCGGCCGACCAGAGCTGCTCCTCTCCCGAGCGCCGCGAAACGAACAGGATTTGTCCGTGCGGGCCGATGCTCGGAAAACGGTCGCTGGGGCCCGTCGAGGCGCGGATGGACTGAAGCCGCCCATCGACCAGCCGCATCAACCTTCTGGCGTCGAGTGCCGTTTCGACGACGGCTCGGTTGGCATCGCGTGCCTGCGAAACGCGCCGGTAGTCGAGAAGTCCCGATGAAACACGCTGCGGTTGGCCCCCACGCGCGGCGACCCACCACAGGCCGGCATCGCCGCCACGGGTCGATGCGTAGAAGAGGCCATCGCCGCTACGGTCCCAGGCAAGGCCGCTTACGACCCCGCTGTCTTGCGTCAGACGCCGACCCTTGTCTCCGCGCGCATCGAGAGTGAAGACGTCGGCGCTGTTCGCCCCGAATTGCCGGGCGAAGGCAATCCGGCCGTCCGAAGAAACCTGCGGAAAGTCGTCACCGAATGATCCGGCCGGGGGTTCCGAAAGCGGATGCTTCGCGCCGCTTTCTATATCCAGCAGATAAAGGCGGAAAGGGTCGGCGTCCTTTGCCGCATCGGTGAACAGCAGGTGATGCGGATCAGCCCATGCAAGTGCCGCAGTGCCGGCGGTAAGGCATCGACCGATCGCGCGCTCTGCTGCGGCAGTAACGGTCATGATATGGATTGTGCAGGGCTTGCGTCCACCCTCCACCGTTCGTGTGAAGGCGATTTCGGTTCCTGAGGGCGACCAGGCGGCATTGTCGTCAACCTCGGGCGCGTCGGTCAGGCGTTGGGGCTTCGCAGAGCCGAGCGACAGCATATAGAGATCGACATTGTCGGAAAACCGGGGGCGGGCGGTGAAGATGACGCGGGTGCCATCGTTTGACAGGGCCGGCCGACCCGAAACGACAAGATCGGTTTCAATGGGCGAAAGGCGTGCCACGCGCGGAGCCTCCGGTCGATCGATGGCGTACCAGCCTGCCGCAGTTAGCGCGCTCATGACCGATAGCGAGGCAATCCAGGGCCATCGCCGCTTGCGGGTGAGCGGTCGCGCCGGGCGAACCATTTCTGAGCCGGGCTGGACCGGTCGCAGCCCCGCCTTGCGGGAGTGTCGGTCAGGGGTGCTTTCTGCCTGCGGCGTTCCGCCGGTGCGGCGGCGCCCGGCAATATCTTCGAACAGCGCGGTGGTCTCGGCTTCCGGCTCGACGCCGAGTTCGCCTGCCAGACGGCTTCGAAAGTCCTGATAATGCGCGATCGCTGCGGCAGCTCGCCGCTGCTTCTGATGCGCATCCATGATCGCCCGGTGCGCCTTCTCGTCATAAGGATCGAGCGTAACGAGACGCAGCGCTGTCGCCATGGTCGATACGTCGGCTGGCTGCTCCGCATTGTGCAGATCGAGCAGGCGGCGCAGCGCCGAAATGGCGACGTTGCGCAGCCGCTGACGCTCGATCGCGACCCATTCGTCAAAAGCGGGTGCATTACGTAAGGCGAAGTCGCTCAAAAAATCGCCGGTGTAGAGCGTGCAAGCTGCGTCGAGCAGCGCCGGGTCGTCGCCAGCACCTGCCACGGCGGTTTCGAATATGGCGCTGTCAGAGCTCCAGTTTTGCACAAGACGGATGCTGTCGGCGTCCGCTGCGATCGGTGCTTCGGCATCGAAGCCTTCCAACTGTTTGCGGAGCGTCCAGAGCGCCTTGCGGACGTGGAGACGGCCCTGCTCGGCATCGGCATTCTCCCACAGCAAAGCGGCTAGCCGTGCGCGCGCAGCGGTGCGCGCCGGGCTACACGTCAGATAGGCGAGCAGCGCGAAACTCTTGCGCGTGGGAAGATTGATGGGAGTCCCGTCCGGCGCGCGCAATTCGTTGCGACCCAAGAGGGACAAAGTCCAATTCCCCATGGGACGGCACTACTCCGGAAATTTGTCGTTGTTTTGTCGAAGTAACACAGCCGTTCGTCGGATTCCACGGCAATTCCACGCGCCGGGAACGGTTGCGGCACGCCGATCTGGAATAGGCGATCCGTCGTTCCCGGCGGACGACAGGAGATCGAGGAGCAAGACGGGCATGCCGATGCAAAACCGGCGCGAACTGATGAAGATGGCAGCGGCCATGGGCGCGACCTTGGCCTGGCCCACGCCTGCGCGTGCGGCGGGAGCAGGGGTCGAGGATCGCAGCGCCTTTCCGCAAGGCGTCGCTTCGGCCGACCCGACCTGCGACAGCATATTGATGTGGACGCGACGACCACCGGTCGCAGGGCGCATTGCGGCGCGTTTGACGGTGGAAGTTGCCGAGACACCCGATTTCGACAATATTCTCGTGTCGGCGAGCCGTTCGATCGATGCCGACGGCGACTGGACGTGCAGGATACTTGTCACCGGCCTGCGCTCCGATCGTACCTACTGGTACCGCTTTCGCGATGAGCATGGGCGCTTGAGCCGAACCGGTCGAACCTTTACCGCGCCGAGCCCCGATGCCGAACGCGAGACGCGTTTCGCCTTCGTCAGCTGCCAAAATGTCAACATGGGCTATGCGACGGCCTTCCGCCGCATGATTGCCGAGGACCGCGCGCGCGCTGCTCACGAGCAGCTGCGCTTCGTCCTTCATCTGGGCGACTTCATTTATGAGATGCTGTTCTATCCCGAGGATCTACCGGGCGGGATGTTGCAAGGCCGGCCGATGCGAGGCCATGTCCGGATGCCCGAGGGCGAGAAAATCGGCGTCTATCATGTTCCGCGCGGAGTCGATGACTATCGTGCGATATACCGCGCCTATCTGGAGGACCCCGATATTCAGGATGCGCGGGCGCGCTGGCCATTCGTTTGTGTTTGGGACAATCATGAATTTTCGAACCGCGGCTGGCAAGGCGTCGCGGTCTATGATCGCGCGCGGGCTGCGCAGCGGCTACGCGTCGCGGCAAATCAGGCCTGGTTCGAATATGTGCCGGCACGCGTGTCGCAGCCGGGCGAGGGTGATCCGATGCGCTTTCGGGCGCCCGACGTCGCGAATGTGCCGCTTGCAGACCCCGTTCGCGAGAGCGCCGCGAGGGAGGCGAATAACCAGCGTGCCATTCACAGCCTGCGGATTTATCGCGACTTGCGCTGGGGAGCGCTGCTCCATCTGCTGCTCACCGACACGCGGTCCTTCCGGACCCAGCCGGTCTATGAGGCCGATTTCGCCGCTCCCTTCCGCCGCGGGATGCCTCCCTATTTCGCCTCGCAGAACGTGGTCGAGATTCTTGACGCCGGGAAGAATTTCGCGGGCGGGAATCCGCCCGCCGAAATTGTCTATGGCGGCATGGCGATCGCCAATCCTGCTGCCGGGATGGAAGCGGGAACCATGCTGGGCAAAGAGCAGAAGCGCTGGTTTCTCGATCGCCTGCGCGGATCGACCGCGCGATGGAAATTTTGGGGCAATTCGGTCGCAATGACCGACATTCGCGCCGACATAGGCAATTTGCCGGCCTCTCTCGCGACCCCTGCCAATTGCGATGGTTTCGCCATTACCAACACCCATGACTGGGGCGGCTATCCCAACGAACGCGCGGAGATATTAGGCGCGGCGCGAGCGGCGGGGGTGAGCAATTTCGTATCGCTGGCGGGTGATCGACATGCCTTTTGCGCAGGGACGGTTTCGGCATCGCTGTGCCCCGGAAAATTTGCGCCCGTCGCCGCCGAATTTGTCGTGGGATCGATCGGAACGCCGACACTCGCTGAAGCCGCGGCGCATGCGGTTCCCGATGATCACCCGCTTCGCCCGCTCTATCTGCAAGGCGACGAAGCAGCACCCTTGATCAATGTGACCGTCAGGCACGGCGTTGCCGCCAGCCTGCAGCTTGCCGAGGATGGTGATCGAGGCGCTGCGCTGGCACTGCGAAACCCCGACGTGGCACCGCATCTCGCCTTCGCCGATATGGCCGGACACGGGTTTTCCACTGTTCGGGTCACCGCATCCGCGATCGACGTCGAATTCATCTGCGTCCCGGCGCCGATTACCGATGCCGACCCGGATCCCCTCTATCGCGTGACGCACCGGCTGGCCGCCTGGGAGCCGGGCGAGCAGCCTCGGGTCGAGCGCCTGGTTGCAGACGGTCCCGCGCTCGCGGCGCGCTTTCTCGATCTCGAGCCGACGGGCCGCGAATAATCCACCTCCAACTGACAGGAACGAAGATGATGACGAAAATCGAACTGCGGTCGCTTCGAGCGGCCCTAATGCTTTGCGCGGCCATCCCCGGTGCCGTGCAGCCTGCCGCCGCGGATGCGGCCTCGCCAAGCGAGCCCGCCGCGGCGGCAGATGCGGCACTCGATGCGCTGATGCTCGACGTGTTCCGCACGACGGTCAAAGAGCAGCCGCAATCGATGACGCTGCTCGGGCTGGACAGCGGCAAGAACAGCTGGGCTAGGTCGGCGCTCGACGATCTTTCCGCCGAGGCGCGAGCCGCCTCGCGTCTGCGCAGTGCGGCATTGCTCGCGCGTCTGAATGCCGTCGACCGCACGGCGCTCTCGCCGCGTCAGAGGCGCAACTATGACGCCGTCATCTTTCAGCTCCGCGTTGCGGGCGAGGGTGAGCAGCGGTTCGATTATGGTGCCGCGGCTTATCCTGCGCCCTATAGCGTTTCGCAGCTCGACGGCGCCTATCGCGACGTGCCCGACCTTCTTTCCGAGCAGCACCCGCTCGAGACCAAAGCCGATGCCGACGCTTATCTGGCGCGCCTTGGTGCCTTTGCCAAATCGCTGGACCAGCAGAGTGCGCAGGTGCGCCGCGAAGCGGCGGCGGGCGCTGCGCCCCCGGACTTCGTACTTGCGCGCACGCTTGAGCAGCTGGGCGCACTGCGCACGGCTGATCCGGCGGCTTCGATCCTCGTGACGGCCTTCGCCAAGCGTCTGGCCGCAGCAAATCTCGACGCAGCGCACGTTGGTCGTGCGGTCGAGATCGTTCAGACTGCCGTAACGCCCGCTCTCGATCGCCAGATCGCGCTTATTCGATCGCTGCAACCCGCCGCGACGCACGAAGCCGGTGTCTGGCGCTTGCCCGATGGCGACGCCTATTATGACTTTGCGCTCCGCTATTTCACAACCACGGACCTGTCGGCCGCGGAAATTCATCGGATAGGTCTGCGGCAGGTTGCCGAAATCAGCTCCGAAATCGATCGGATTCTCCAATCGCAGGGTATGGCAGAAGGCAGCGTCGGCGCGCGGCTGGCAACGCTTCAGCGCCAGCCCGACCAACTCTATCCGAACGATGCGGCGGGACGGGCGCAACTGCTTGACGATCTCAATCGGCACGCCGCTGCCATTCGGACGCAATTACCTCCTTATTTCGGCGTGCTGGCGAAGGCCCCGCTCGAGATTCGCCGCGTTCCGGAAGCGATCGAGGCGGGCGCGCCGGGCGGCTATTATTATCCGCCGGCTCTCGATGGCTCGCGCGGCGGGATCTATTATATCAATTTGCGCGATACGGCCGAATGGCCGCGCTGGCGTCTGCCCACGCTCAGCGTGCATGAAGGCGTTCCGGGTCATCACTGGCAGCTAGCAATTGCCGCCGAGACACCCAAGATGCCGCCACTGCGCCAGATCATGAGCTATTCGGCCTATTCGGAGGGTTGGGGGCTCTATGCCGAGCAACTCGCCGACGAGATGGGAGCCTATCGCGACGATCCGCTCGGACGTGTCGGCTATTTGCAGAGCCAGCTATTCCGGGCGGCACGGCTCGTTGTCGATACCGGTATCCACCGAATGCGTTGGTCGCGCGAGAAGGCGATACGATATTTCATGGATACGCTGGGCGAGGCCGAGAGCAAAGCGACAACCGAGGTCGAACGCTATGCGGTTCATCCCGGCCAAGCGACTAGCTACAAGGTCGGGCATAACCGGCTGGTCGAACTTCGGTCGAAGGCCGAGCGCGCGCTCGGCGAGCGTTTCGACCTCAAGGCCTTCCATGACACCATATTGCTCGCCGGTGCGATGCCGCTCGCGGCTCTGGAAACCGTTGTCGACGAATGGATCGCCGAGCGCCTGAAAGGAGAAGGCGCATGAAGCGGTCTAAGACCGGCATCGCTGCGTTGTGCCTAGCCCTATCCTCACCGCTGCCGACGGGGGCTTCGGAAACGGATATGGCAAATCCGTCGGCTGTGCTTTCAGAAGCGGTGCGTAAGCTGCGCTATCCCACCGCCATTTACGTCTTGCGCGACGATGGTGACAGTGTCGCGGCGGCAGGTATGGCCGACGCCAATGTGGGCCGCCCGCTTGGGGTCGATACACCTTTGCGGATCGCATCCAATACCAAGACCTTTACCGCCGCGACCGTCCTGCGTCTTTGGGAGCAGGGGCGAATTGACCTCGACGCGCCGATTGTCGAGCTGATAGCGCCCGAATTCGACAGGGTTCTGCGGCGGGACGGCTACGATCCCGGGCGGATCACCGTCCGCCAGTTGCTCAGTCATAGCGCAGGGCTTTTCGACCACGGCAGCGACCCGCGCTTCGCCAAAAGCTTTCTTGCCGATCCGGCGCGGGTGTGGAAACCGATCGAACTGGTCACGTTGATGACCGAATATGCCGACCCCCAAAGCGCACCCGGCACGGAATTTCGCTATTCCGACGATGGTTATATTTTGCTTGGCCATATCGTCGAGCGTATAACCGGACAAACGCTTGCAGCGGCGGTGCGCGAGCAACTCGGCTTCAATCGCCTCGGACTCAATGATAGCTGGTGGGAAATCATGGAAGAACCGCCGGCTGGCGCTGGACCGCGGGCGCGACAATGGTTGGGCAATCAAGACGTAACAGACGTCAACGCGTCGATCGACCTTTACGGCGGCGGCGGGTTGCTCATGTCCGCGCGCGATATGGCGCGCTTTTTCAAGGAGCTTTTCGAAGGGCGGGTGTTCGCGCGGGGAGAAACCCTGCAGGAGATGCTGCGTCCTGGGCCGCACAAGGGCAGCGATCATTACCGACTGGGGATATTTGTCGACCATATCGGAGGGCGCGATGTCTATTGGCACAGTGGCTTTTGGGGAACCTACGCTCTCTATGACCCGGAGACGAGAACCGCTGCTGCGGGTGTGACGACGAACCAAGAGGGGTACCGCGACTTGGTGTCCATCGTGCGCGCTAAAGTCCCCAGGCGGTGATTCGGCACGAAGATGCTGCTGCTCTGATCGGCTGGTATTCCGACCACCCGCACCTAGCTATTCGTTGTTCCCGTGAGATGCTCGCGAAGGTCAGCTGTCTCAGCTGACGCCCGGAAGCCGCATGTCCGAAATCGGCCAATCTCGATTTGGTCGTCAGAATGCTGCGATACCTGTGATTGCGCGCCCAAGTATGAGCGCGTGAACGTCATGGGTCCCTTCATACGTGTTCACCGTCTCAAGGTTCATCAGGTGGCGCATCACATGATATTCGCCGGCGATGCCGTTGCCCCCGTGCATGTCGCGGGCCGATCTGGCGATGTCGAGCGCATGGCCGACGTTGGCGCGCTTTATCATCGAGATCCGCTCCGGTATTAGCAGTCCTTCATCAATGTTACGGCCTACGCGCAGGCACGCCTCAAGGTCGAAAGCGATGTGCGTGGCCATATCTGCCAGTTTCTTCTGGAACAGCTGTGTCGCGGCTAGGGGGCGTCCGAACTGCTCCCGGTCCAGGCCATATTGGCGTGCCGCCGCATAACAGGCTTCAGCGGCGCCAACGGCGCCCCAAGCTATTCCGAACCGGGCGCGGTTGAGGCAGCCGAACGGTCCCGCGAGGCCCGACACACCAGGAAGCAACGCGTCGTTGCTCACCTCGACCCCATCAAGATGGATGCTGCCGGTAATCGATGTGCGGAGGCTGAGCTTCCCATCGATCTTTTCGGTCGACAGACCTTTCATACCGCGATCGACAATGAAGCCGCGGATGGCGCCGGTCTCGCTGCACCTTGCCCAGATGATGAAGACGTCGGCGATCGGAGCGTTGCTGATCCATGTCTTGCTGCCGGTGAGGCGGTATCCCCCTTCGACCCTGTCGGCGCGGCTTCGCATCTGGGCCGGGTTCGACCCGGCATTCGGTTCGGTGAGGCCGAAGCAGCCGATCCACTCGCCGCTCGCCAGCCTCGGTAAATAGCGCTGCTTTTGGGCCTCCGTTCCGTAAGCAAGGATGGGATGCATCACGAGGCTTGATTGCACCGAGAACATGGACCGGTAACCGGAGTCGATCCGCTCGATCTCGCGGACGATCAGTCCGTATCCTACATAGGACGCACCAACGCCGCCATAGGCGGTGGGGATATGCGTCTTGCGTGCGCGGACCGCCGACCCCTATCAGTCTTCACGCATCGGCTCCCAAAAGGGGTAATTCATGCGGCAACATGGTTGAGAAAACACGATGACACGGACTTTAATCGCGGCTCTGCTTTCGCTCCTTACGATTTACGCGTCTGCCGCGATGGCGCAGGCGCCGTCACTGTTCGTTGACTCCAGAAGTACGACGGCAGAGGCTGCCGACAGGCTGGACGGGCCTGCCAAAGACGATGCGCTTTTCCTCTCCAAGTTCCCCTCCGCATCGTGGCTCGCTTATGGTTCACCGGTTATCGTCGAGGCAAAGGCGCGCGATATCGTCAACCGCGCCTTGGCAGCAAAGCAGGTGCCGGTTCTGGTGGCCTATAATATCCCCTATCGCGATTGTGCGCTCTATTCGGCGGGCGGGGCGGCCGACAGCAGAGCCTATCACGACTGGATCGGCGGGCTGGCGCGCGGGATCGAAGACCGTCCGGCGATCGTGATTCTGGAGCCGGACGGACTTGGCGTAATTCCATGGCATCGAACCCTTGCTGGCGATTTTGAGGGGTGCCGGCCCGAAGGGCAGGACGAAGCCGCGGCGGCGCGGCGCTACGAGGAACTACGCGGTGCCGTCGCGATCCTGTCGGCGCTGCCGAACGTTCGTATCTATCTGGACGGTACCGGCAGCGGGTGGCTGGCGCCCGGCGAGATCGCCGCGCGGCTGATCAGGGCAGACGTCGCCAAAGCCTCGGGCTTCTTTCTCAACGTCTCGAATTTCGAGAGCGATGGCCGCATTATCCCCTATGCGCGGTGGGTGAGTGACTGCATCGCGCTTGTCACCCGAGGCGGGCTCGATCCGCGCGAATGTCCAAGCCAGTTCCGCCCGGCAAGCTTCGAAAATACCGCGAGCTGGAAGACGACCGATGCTGCCTATGATCGGCTCTTTGCCAAGCTGCGCCTGACGCGCGCGCCGGAACGGCAAAAGCATGCGGTGATTGATACGAGTCGTAACGGCCAAGGGTCGTGGTATCCACCCGCCGGCAAATATCGCGATGCGGAGGTCTGGTGCAACCCTCCCGGTCGCGGACTGGGACGACTGCCCTCGCTGGAAAGCGGGAACCGCTATGTCGATGCCTTCCTGTGGATCAAGGTGCCCGGTGAGTCGGACGGTGCTTGCCTGCGCGGGACTGCGGGACCCGTCGACCCCGAACGTTCGGTTGAGGCGCCGCCCGCCGGGCAGTGGTTCGCAGCGCAGGCGCGCGAACTGATCGAACTGGCCAATCCGCCGCTTGCGGCCGAATGAGTCGCTTGTTCAGGCGGCGGCGGGTGCTGCGGTCGACGCGCGTACCAGCAACTCATGCGCGTGGTCGCGCCGCTCCGGCCTCGCAACTTCGCCTTTTTGGTCGATAGAGGCAATCAGCCGATCCGCGGCGTCCCACGCCATCTGGCGCACCGGCTGGTTGACGGTTGTAAGTTGCGGCCAGGCGGTACGCGAGACTTCCGAATTGTCGAACCCTGCCACCGAAAGGTCGGCGGGGACCGAAAGGCCAAGATCGCGCGCGGCGGCGACGGCCGCCGCGGCCATATCGTCATTCTGCGCCAGGATGGCGGTGGGACGCGGTGACAGCGAAAGCAGAGTCCGCGCGACGCGGTAGCCGACGTCATAGGTGAAATCGCCGGTGACGATCAGCCTGTCGTCGATAGCCGCGCCCGCATCGTCGAACGCGCGTCGATAGCCTTCCATCCGGCCCATGCTGGCCGCGTGCGAAGGATCGCCAAGGATGATGCCGATGCGCCGATGTCCAAGCGACAGGACATGGGTCGCTATGTCCTGGCCCGCAGCGACTTCATCCATTGTCACCACGATGCCGCGCTCGAGGTCGCGGTGGGGCGTGATCCGCGCATAGGGCAGCTTCTGCCGGTCGAGCATGTCGAGTAACAGGGGCTGATCGCACGCGGGGGGCGCAAGGAGGACGCCATCAAGCCCCGCGCGGAGCAGAAGCTTCCCCAGTTCCTCCGGACGGCTCGCGACATGGTTGAAGGGAAGGACAACCAGCCGGTAGCGCCCGTCCTCAAGACGCCCGAGCGCGCCGTTCTGCAGGTCGACGACATAGCTCGGGCTCGGACGTTCGTAAGTGAGGCCGATGAGAAAGGACCGGCGTGCAATCAGGCTCTGCGCGGCGAGATTGGGATGATAGTCGAGTTCGGCGGCCGCCGCCTTCACCTTTTGGCGAACGGCCTCGCTCACATGGGGAGCGTCGTTGAGCGCGCGCGAAACAGTCTTGGGCGTGACGCCGGCGACGCGCGCTATATCGACGATGGTAGTTCGCTTGGAAATCGGCCCCTCTCCCCGCTGCGCCAGAGGACCGATCACGGTCCGATGCCATGCAATTTCACGGGTCTTAGCGGCTGGCTTGACATCTGTCGATCTCCAACAGTAAACGTTGACCGAGAATCGGTAAACGTTGACATAAACGGGGAGAGGAAATGAACTTGCCGCGCGGCGCTGTCATGGCGCTTGGGTTCACGTCGCTTGCAGCGCTGACCATTCCCCATTCGATTACGGTAGCGGCCGCCCAGGCGCCGATTGCGGATTCCGTGTCCGCCGCTCAGGCCAATCCCGCCAACTGGCCTGCGCGGCCTGCGACACTCGCTCTCGACCCCGCGGTCGAGCGACGCATCGATGAACTGCTGGCGGCGATGTCGCTTGAGCAGAAAGTGGGCCAGATCATTCAGGCGGATATCGGCAGTGTCACGCCCGATGACGTCTACCGCTATCATCTGGGTTCGGTGCTGAACGGCGGCAATTCCGATCCCGGCGGCCGCTATAATGCGCCAGCGAAGGATTGGCTTGCAGCCGCCGACGCCTTTTACGCCGCTTCGATGAAACCGAACGGCAAGTTGCCTCGCATTCCAGTGATCTGGGGCAGCGATGCCGTTCATGGGCACAATAATGTCGTGGGCGCGACGCTTTTCCCGCACAATATTGGCCTCGGCGCCGCCCGCAATCCCGACCTCATCCGCCGCATTGGCGCGGCAACCGCAATCGAGATGCGGGTCACCGGTCTCGACTGGACCTTTGCGCCGACGCTCGCGGTTGTCCGCGACGATCGTTGGGGGCGTACCTATGAAGGCTTCGGGGAAGCTCCCGAGATCGCGACGAGCTACGCCGCGCCGCTGATCGAAGGGCTACAGGGAAGGATCGGCGACAAGGACTGGTTGCGCGGTCCGCATATCATCGCGACCGCCAAACATTTCCTCGGCGACGGGGGAACGCATGGCGGCAAGGATCAGGGCGATGCCGAGATGCCCGAGGCGCAGCTGCGCGACATCTTCAGTCCGCCCTATCTCCCCGCTCTCGATGCGGGCATCCAGTCGGTGATGGTCAGCTTTTCGAGCTGGAACGGCGTCAAGATGCACGGCAACCGGTCGTTGCTAACCGGCGTGATGAAAGACCGCTGGAACTTCGACGGCTTCCTCGTCGGCGACTGGAACGGTCATGGTCAGGTCGCGGGATGTACGGCGACCGATTGCGCGGCGGCGGCCATTGCCGGGCTCGACATGTACATGGCGCCCGACAGCTGGAAGGAGCTCTATCGCACTACGCTGGCGCACGCGCGCGACGGGACGCTCCCGACGGCGCGGCTCGACGACGCGGTCCGGCGCATTCTTCGGGTCAAGCTACGCGCCGGCTTGTTCGAAGCGGGCAAGCCATCAGACAGACCCTATGGCGGACGGTTCGAGCTACTCGGGAGCAAGGAGCATCGGGCGTTGGCGCGCGAGGCGGTGCGCGAGTCGCTCGTCCTTATCAAGAACGCCGGCGGCCTGTTGCCGCTGAAGCCGGAGGCGACGATCCTTGTCGCGGGCGACGGCGCCGACAATCTTACCAAGCAGACCGGCGGCTGGACGCTGAGCTGGCAAGGCACCGGCACGAAGCGCAGCGATTTTCCCAACGCCCAGTCGATCTGGGAAGGCATCGCGGCGGAGGTCAAGGCTGCCGGCGGGTCCGCCATGCTTTCGGCCGACGGACGCTATACGAAAAAGCCAGATGTCGCGATCGTAGTTTTCGGTGAAGATCCTTATGCCGAGTTCCAGGGCGACCGGCCCGACGTCGGCTATGACGACCCCAAGACCCTCGCACTGCTGCGTTCGCTGAAAGCCGATGGCGTGCCAACCGTGGCGGTGTTCCTCTCGGGGCGTGCGATGTGGGTCAACCCGTTCCTCAATGCCTCGGACGCCTTTGTCGCGGCCTGGCTGCCGGGTTCGGAGGGCGGCGGCGTGGCCGACATGCTGTTCGGCAAGGCCGAATTTCGCGGCAAGCTTCCCTACAGCTGGCCGAAATCGAGCGATCAGACCGCGGTCAATGTTGGCGATACGAATTATGACCCGCTTTTTGCCTATGGCTTCGGTTTGACCTCAACCGACAATGGCGAGCTTGCACCGCTGTCTGAAGCCCGCGCCAGCGTCGCTGTCGTGGACCCCGGCGTTCTTTTCGCCGCCGGCAAGCCTGGAAGCGGGCGGCGCCTGCTGATCGGTGCCCCGGGGGCGCTTTCTACCAACCCTGGTCCCCAGCTCATCGAAGCGCGCGCGGCCGACCGCGCCGCGCAGGAGGATTCGGTGCGCCTTCGCTGGACCGGCGCGGGAGCAGCCGTCGCGGCGATCGTTCAGGATTCGCCGACGGACCTTTCGCGCCAATCGAACGGCGATCTCGCGCTCGAGCTGGAAGTCAGGGTCGACGCGCCGCCGTCGGCCGAGGTGAGCCTCGTGATGGGCTGCGGAGCGAAATGCACAGGCGGCTTTCCGCTGCGCGCGATGCTCAGCGAGGCCGCGAAGAGCCCGAAATGGACCCGGATCGCGATTCCGCTCCGCTGTTTCGAGAAGGCCGGCGTCGACATGACGCGCGTCGAGACGCCGCTCAGCATCGTAACGTCGGGAACGCTCGATCTCATTCTGTCTTCGGCGCGGATCGTCTCGCCGTCAGGGCCGGTGCTTCAGTGCAAATAAAGAGTGATAATAGGGAGGATGCCATGAACAGGGGTAAAATTTCAGGAGCAGTGGTGCTGGCACTGCTATCGACGGCTGCAGCGATGCCCGCCTTCGCGCAGACTGCGGGAGCAGGGGAGCGGGCGAGCGACGATAATGATGAGATCATCGTCACCACCAATCGCCGTGCCGAAGATTCGCAGGATGTCTCGGGCGTCGTCCAGGCGCTTGGCGCCGAACAGCTGCGGCAGGACGGCATATCCGAACTCCGACAGCTTCAGGTTGCCATCCCCGGATTGAGCATCGCCAATCAGGAAGGCAATGTCGAAATCTTCATCCGTGGCGTGGGCTCGGCGAACAACACCGAGCTGGGCGACCCGGGCGCGGCCCCGCATCTCAACGGAACCTATATCCCGCGTCCGCGCGGACTCGGGCTCATGTTCTACGACCTTGACCGGGTCGAGGTGAACAAGGGGCCGCAAGGCACGCTCTACGGTCGCAACGCACTCGCCGGCACACTCAACATCATCACCGCCAAACCGCGGCTCGGTGAGTTCAGCGGTTATGCGCAGGCCGAGATCTCGAACCGCTCCTCTTACGCTGCTGAAGGGGCTATCAACATTCCGCTCGGCTCGACGTTGGCGCTGCGCGCCGCGGGCTATTACGTCAATCGCGACTATGGCTTCAAAAATGTCTCGACCGGTGCAGAAGCGCGCGATCTGAAGCCTGCTGGTCTTGAGGAAAATTATGCCGGCCGCCTGTCGTTGCTGTGGGAGCCCAGCGATCGCTTGAGCGTGTCCATCATCGGTGACTATGGCAAGGAAACCGGTACCGGCTACCCCGGCGCGAACATTTTCAGCGCCGTGGTCGGAAGCGGCTTGCGGCCCGACAAGCTCAACCTCAAGCATGTTGTCTATCGCGGTCTCCAGGGCGACATGGAAAATGAGCTCTGGGGTATTCAGGGCAAGATCAACTACGACTTCGGAACCATTGGTGCCGAAATCACCGGCAGCTACCGCTCGGTTGATTTTTATCAGGTCAACGCCTCAAGTGACGGCATCGATTATCCGGGGCGCGATCTGTCAGCGGTCCAATATGACAATTATTCAGGCAATTTCTGGCAGACGCGATCGAAAAGCCAGGTCTATGAAGCGCGTCTGTTCGCTAATGACGACCAACGCTTTCGCTGGAATCTCGGTGCCTTTTACTTCAACGAGGACCAGGCTGTCGGCTATCTCGCGCTCGCCGATCGCGGCTTTTGCTGCTATTCGGCAACAGAGTTCGTGATGCCCAAGGTCAAGGGTGAAAGCTACGCCTTCTATGCCGACGGAACCTATGACGTCGCCGACCGGCTCCGCTTCCTCGCCGGCATTCGCTACACCGACGAGCGCAAGTCGCGCTACGGTATCGGCGGCAACTGGGCCCTGACGCTCGGCGGTGAAAATTTCGACTGCTGCTTTGCCACGCGCATCGGCACCGAAGGTTTCCGGCCGGCGCTGCTGGACCGCCCCAATTTCGATGTCTCGAATATCACCACGCCCCAAGGCATGGCGCAATTCCTCATCGAAGGCGTCAAGACGCCGGGTTTGCGCGACACGCTGATTGCGCAGATCGGCTCGATCGCGGACGGCACCAATCCCAACGGGACCTGCATCGATCGCCCCGACATCGACAACGGCTTCGTCAATTGCCCGACGCTCAACCCGTCGGATCGCAACGGCGGCTTCAGCTACGCCAACTTCACCATTCCGGGGCAGCAGATCGGAAGCTCGAAATTCAATTATGTCGATTGGCGCGTCGGCATAGAGTATGATCTCAGCGACGATAACATGCTCTATGCCAAGGTTTCGACCGGCCACAAATCGGGCGGCTTCAACGACAGCTTCGACGGATCGCCGATCCCCGAGACCTTTAGCCCCGAAAAGCTTCTCGTGTACGAGATCGGTAGCCGCAACAGCTTCGACATGTTCGGGCGACGCGGCGTCGTCAACCTGACCGGCTTCTATTATGACTATACCAACCAGGTGTTTCAGGACCTGACCTGCATCAACCTGGATACGACCCAACAGCCGCCGGTCTGCAACGGCTATTCGCTGGTCAACCGCAACATCGGTGCATCGCGCATCTATGGGGCCGAGGCCGAGATGCGTTTGCGCTTCCCGGGTAATTTCGGGCTCGATATCAACGCGGCCTATCTCGACACAAAGATCACCCGCGGCACTGTTGCCGATGCCCGCGCGCAGGATTTCGGCGCCGGCGGCAACTCGCCGCTGATCAGCCTCGTCGGCAACCGGCTGCCGCTGGCCTCGAAGATGAATGTGAGTGCGCGGCTGTCGCAATGGTTCGACGCGGGTCCCGGCCGCCTCGATTGGCAGGCACTGCTGAACTATCGCTCATCCTATTATCTCAGCCAATTCAATGAGGCCGACATCGTATTCCTCGACGGGACGCGCCAGACGGCGTTCGCGGCGGGCTTTCCCGACCGGCAGCAGGGTTATGTCACGCTCAACCTCGGAATCGGTTATACGATCGACAATTTCCGCATCGAGGCTTGGGCGAGCAATTTCCTCAACGAAGAGGTATCGCAAAAGGCGCTTGTCGGTTCGTCGCTCAATATCCGGTTCCTGAACGACGCACGCAGCTACGGCCTGCGCGCACGCGTCACCTTCTGATCGCTGGCAACGGCCGCCCCGCGTCTCCTCGGCGTGGGGCGACTATATTATGGCGCAAAGCATGGGTAGATGGATGAGGCGACCGGTTGCATCGCGCAAGCCGGCGCGTGGGCATGGGGGCAGGGGTGGCAAGCGAAACCCGAACGGCGGACGAGCGGCAGCCGCTCGCATTGCTGTTTCTCTACGCGCTTGCCTATGCCGGGGCCGTCATCGCCTATACGCCCTTTTTGATGCTGCTGCTCCCGATGCGGGTGGCCGAGCTGGCGGGTGCGGCGGATATTCGCTGGCTGGGCTATATTTTGTTCGCCGGCGCCCTCGCGGCAAGCGTGTCGGCGATCGCCTCGGGATGGCTCAGCGACCGGACGCGGAACCGGCGGGGCTGGATCGCAACCGGACTCGCTCTGTCGGTCGCGCTCCAGCTTTCGATGGCGCATTGTACCAGCGTGGCAACGCTGCTTTGGCTCGTCGTTGCCTGGCAGCTCGCCCTCAACCTCATGTTGGCGCCGCTGATCGCATGGGCGGGCGACTTTGTCCCCGACGGGCAGAAGGGCCTTCTTGGCGGTCTGCTCGCGTTCGCTCCCGCGCTCGGCGCTTGGTCGTCGCTGCTCGTGGCCCGCGAGACCCCGGCGAGTTTCGTGGACAATTTGTGGCTTGTCTCCATTGTCGCCGTTGCCGCCGTGCTGCCCCTCCTGATCGCTGGCCGGCCAAGACCGCTGCCGACCGATCCGGGATCGGTGGACATCGTTCAAGCGCCGCGGCGCAATTCGGCCGCAGCGATACGAATGTGGCTTGCGCGCCTCGCGATGCAGGTCCCTGGCGCGGCGCTCGCCTCTTATCTCTATTTCTGGCTCCGCGCGCTCGATCCGGCGATGACCAATCGCGAGAAGATGCTGCTCTTTGCCGTGGGTCTGTCGCTGTCGATTGGCGCCGCGATGGCGCTTGGTCGCTGGTCGGACCGACGCGATCGCCCCTTTGCCGTTCTGGCGTTGCTCGCGGCGTGCACCGGCCTGCTGCTCGGCGCGATGGCGGCGGCGCCATCGCCGGGGCTGGCCAAGCTTGCCTATCTGCTCTTCAGCTGCGCCAGCGCTGCCTTTCTTGCGCTCCACGCCAGCCAGACGCTGCGCGTGCTTCCCGACCCCGCGCGGCGCGCGACCGGGATCGGGTTGTTCAACCTGACAAACACCGCGCCGTCCCTGATCATGCCCTGGATCGCGATCGCACTCGTTCCCGATTTCGGATTCGCGGGTCTTTTTTTGCTGCTGGCGATGCTGGCTTTCATCGCCGCGGCATTGCTTGCGGCCATGCCGCGGGGCGCCCATTGATGGGCGGTGCCGTGCTGACGTTCCGATTATCCCGAGGAGAGTGATATGGCGCTCGTGCCCCAAGACGCATCGACAATTGCCGACGAACCTGTTGGCGGCGCTAACCATGTCGAGGCACCCGAGCTGAGGCTTTTCGTCATGGGGCTCTTCTTCATTTTCGGCGGCATCACGTCGCTGAACGATGTGATCATTCCCAAGCTCAAGGAATTGTTCACGCTGAACTACACCCAGGCGATGCTGGTCCAGTTCTGCTTCTTCACCGCTTATCTGCTGATCGGCATTCCCGGCGCCAAGCTCGTCAAGAAGATCGGCTATATGCGCGGCGCGGTCGCGGGTCTGCTGACGATGATGGTGGGCTGTCTGCTGTTCATCCCGGCGTCGCAGAATGCAGTCTATGGGCTCTTTCTTTTCGCGCTGTTCATCCTCGCGAGCGGCGTCGTGATCGTGCAGGTCGTCGCCAACCCGCTGATCTCGCTGCTCGGCAAGCCCAAGACTGCGCACAGCCGCCTGACCTTTGCGCAGGCGTTCAATTCGCTGGGCACGACGCTGTTCCCCATCGCGGGGTCAGCACTGATCCTCGGCAGTCTCGCCTCGGTGACCGCCGATCAACTGACGGGTGCCGAACTCGATGCTTATCGAACCGCCGAAAGCCAGGCGATCGTCCACGGCTATCTTGGCATAGCGGCGGCCCTCGCAATCGTCGCGGCCGCCGTGTGGATGTTCCGCAACCGCCTGAAGGGTGAGCGTCACGAGGCCAGCGCCGGACTGGCGGGGATCGATCTGCTCAAGCGTCCGCGCTTCGGTTTCGGCGCGCTGTGCATCTTTCTCTATGTCGGGGCCGAGGTATCGATCGGGTCGCTGATCGTCAGCTATCTCATGCAGGGGCATGTCATGGCGCTGCCCGAACAGACGGCGGGCAAGCTGATCGGCTTCTATTGGGGCGGCGCAATGGTCGGTCGTTTCGTCGGCTCGGCGGTGATGCGCTTTATCAGTCCCGGCAAGCTGCTCGCCTGCGTTGCGGTCGGCGCCATCGCGCTGATCCTCCTTTCGACAAATACGACCGGTGTCGTCTCGGGCTACAGCCTGCTTGCGATCGGGCTGATGAACGCCATCATGTTCCCGACGATCTTCAGCCTCGCATCCGAAAAACTCGGCTCCCGCGCTGCTGACGGGTCAGGAATCATCAACGTTGCAATCTTCGGCGGCGCCGTCGTTCCGCTCGCTACCGGTGCACTCGCCGACCTGACAGGCAGTCTGGGCCTCGCGTTGCTTCTACCCGCGCTCTGCTATGCCGTCATCGCCTGCTTTGGTTATTATGCGCGCAAACCCGCAGATAATCCGTCAGAACTGGGGGCGTAATCCAACAGGTCCGGTCGATGAGGGGGCTGCTTGGGCTAAACGGCTGCTCTTGCAGTATCGGCGGCGATGCGATCCGCTCGGGGATAGGCTCATGATCGAAATGACAGATATTTTCGCGCAGGACGAAATCCTCAAGCAAGGTCGGCGGGCGTTCGCCGGCCTTGAGGCTATTCCGGCTGATTCTTTGGCATGGGCGCGACTCCTTGATTGCTTGCCCCGGGTGTGCTGCTAGCCGCTCATTTCATTCTGACGCAGCCGCGACGAGCCGCCGTGTCGTTGATGCGCGTCGAGGCGCGACTTGCGCATGCGCCATCGCCGTGGAGCGATGGGCAGCGAGTACGAGGAGACCTAGGGCTAGTACCTATCTGGCATTTCGCCGCGCAAGCGCCCACTTCTTGGGACAATCGTGGTAAGATGGGTCGATAAGAACATTATGGCACTTTCCAGGCGCCACCTTCTTGGCGGTGGCGGCGCACTGGCCCTGAGCTTCTTCGGGCCAACGTCCAAAGGTCTTGCAGCGCTTCCTGCGTTGAGCGAAAATCCGGATCCCCGCCTTTTGCGGCGCGCATTGGATGCGCTCGACCGACATCGAGGCGCGATCAGGTACCGCGACGTCATGGGCATCGTCGATTTCGGCCAGGCCTCGCACGTCCCGCGCTTTCACATCCTCGATTTGATCAGCGGCAGGCACTTTAGCCATCTCGTTGCGCACGGTCGCGGATCGGATCCCGATCACAGCGGCTGGGTGCGCCGTTTGTCCAATGCGCCTGGGTCGGCCGCCTCGTCGGGTGGGGCTTATCTCGTCGGCGAGGATTATTACGGCAGGCATGGCCGATCGCGCCGGCTCATCGGCCTCGACCCCGAGAACAGCAATGCCGAGGTTCGCCGTATCGTCATTCACGCAGCGGGCTATGTCTCGCCCGCAATCGCGCGTGATGGCAAACTCGGACGAAGTGAGGGCTGTTTGGCAGTGGCACAGGCGGATATCGCACAGGTGCTTGAGCGTCTCGGACCGGGCCGGATGATCTATGCGGCAAAATTATAGACACTCGCGCGCGGCGTATCACTGAGGGGAATAGCTGCCGTCCGTTACCGCGGCAGCGCTGTAATGTCCGCGCCTGTGCCTGACTTGGGCACTTATGCTGTGCCAAACGAGCCTTGCGGAACGATCTGTACGATGTTCAGCCGCCGATAATGACGAGCAGGCTTGAACGCGGGCGGCGCACGCTTCGCGCTCGGCTCACCCCCAAGTTGGCGCGCGGATTTGCCGGTTCGGCGGATACGGCGCTCGAGCGTCATCGACATATGGTGGTTCCAGCATGCCCGCCAACCACCGCGGCGCCATCGGAGAGGGCGCCGATCACGGCCGATCGCCCGGTCGCCTCGACGAACCGGACAGCCGCCTCGACCTTCGGCCGCATCGACCCTTCGGCCAGATCGTCGGCGGAAAATCCGGACGCGCTGATCGTGGCGATCGGGCGCTGGGTCGGTTGTCCCCAGTCGGCCTGGACGGCACCGACGTCGGTGAGAATGATAAGGCGGTCGGCGTCGAGTTCGATCGCCAATCGAGAAGGCCTCGAGCGACGCCGGTGCCGCGAAAGGCGCCTTCCCAGCTGTCGTCGCGCGCCGGACGCACCTGCATGACCTGCATGGCCGCGCCCCAGTCGGGCGCCGCCGCCACGGTGCCCCTGTCGGTGCCGAAACCGATGAGCACGCAGCGATCACCATAGGTTTTGCGCACGAGTTCGCCGATGTTGAATTCGCCTTGCCAGCCCATCGCCGTGGCAGCGGCATTGCCGACATGACTGTTGTGCGCCCAGATCACCGCGCGCGCTTCCTTGCGATGCGCCATCAGGGACTGCAGCGTGTCGAACATGTGCCGATCGCGCAGATTCCAGCTCGCGGAGCCGCCGCGGTACATGGCGCGATAATAGAGTTCGGCGGCTCGCACGATCCGGGCATTCTGTTCGGCATCGAAATAGGCCTCGCCAGCGCCGCCAGCAGCGTCCCCTATCAGAGCCATGCGGTGCTGGAGCAGGTCGCCAAGCTGCTTCACAACTGCGGCTTCGCACGGCGCGAGCACGCCTTGCGTCACCGCACGCCCATAATGTTGCGGCTCTCCCTGCCAAGGCGTGAGGCAAGCATAGCGTCGCCGTGCTTCGATAGCGGCTGCGGGAGCATGTGCCTCCAGATAGTCGATGACCGCGTCGATGGATTCGCCAAGGCTGTAGATGTCGAGCCCATGCATCGCGACCCGCTCGGTTTCAGGCAGCGCGGCATTGCGATGACGCAGCCAGTCGGCGAAAATGCGAACATCCTCATTACGCCACATCCAGGTCGGGAAGCGAACGCGCGTGTCGCCGCTTTGCGGACGCGGTGCGCCATGACGCACATAGCCGTCGAAGCAGGCGATGTCGGGCCAGTCGCCTTCGACCGCCACGATATTGAATCCGTGGCGTTCGATCAGCCGCCGTGTAATTCGCGCGCGCGCAGCATAGAATTCGTGCGTTCCGTGGGTTGCTTCGCCGAGCAGCACGACGCGCGCGTCGCCGAAGCGGTCGAACGCGTCGCCGAAGCCCGGCGCATCGAGGTCGGGCAGGATTTCCAAGTTCCTGCGCAGCGTTTCGGCGCATTCGCGCACGGTGGAAGCGAGGGCGGGATGTACCGACATAAGGGAATCCTATTCCTCGGCCAAAGATGGGCCCATACGTAGTTCAACGGTCCATTCGGGCTCTGCATTTTTCGGCATGAAGCAGCGGAGAGTGCGGATTAGCCTTGTCCACAGCAGGAGCCGAACCGGCACAGAATTTTCTGATGGGTGCGCGTCAGCCACTATCTATCGTAAATTGACGATTTATCTGTGTCGGCTTACTCGTTTCGGCGCCCGGAAGCAGTCAGTCTCCGATTGGCCATTTACCGAAGTTTCGCCGCCTTTGGATAAGCAACGGAATGTGGTATCGGATCGTGAAAGGCGACCGGCCCATCCTCAAACAATGGCATCGGCAGCTTGGCATCCATGCCGGATATGGCATTGCAAGATTTCGATGTGACGCCCCCTGAAAGGCTCGGCATGCGATTATCACGATCGTTCGTCCTATGGACAACAGCTCTGCTGTGCGCATGCGTGCCCGCCGAGAAGGAACTTGCAACGTCAAATCCAACAGCCATTGCAAGACCCGTGCAAACTCAGGATGCACGCACGCTTTCGTTTGTCCAAGAGCGATGTAGCGGTTGTCATGCATTACGTCCGGGGGTGGAGCCGCCCAATTCGCAGGCGCCCAGCTTCGTGGCGGTGGCAAATGACATGGGGTTCAATCACGATTCGCTGCGCGAATTTTTGCGCGACGGACACGATGCTCCGGATGCGATGTCCATCATGTTGACCAGAGAAGAAGCTGAGATGGCCTCTTCCTACATCATGTCCCTTCGCTCTACCCGCTGACGACGCGACGGTTTGGCCTAGTCAGCCTCCTCGCGCGCAAAGAGGGGGTAGACGGCGCGGGGAGAAGGCGGGGCCGCAATGTACCGGAAAGACCTTGCTCCTGACATGGCCCTTCAGCGGGCGGGGACCAGCCGTTACTGTTTTAAAGCCGGTGCGCGCTGATCTCGGCGCTGCATCCATCGATCCTTTCGAACTCGACATGCCGCGCGGTTTGGCGCCGGCGGCAGACTGGCGCTTGGCCGTGCGCGACGATCCGCCGCGGCACGCCACCTTAGGGTCGAACGCGCGGCGTGAGAGAGGGGGGTGCCGGTGTGACTTTTAATGCGCCCCACAAGAAGGACTGGCGATGACCCGCTTCCGCACACTAGTTCTAGCTCCCCTTCACCGAGGCGCTCGACGGACTGCGCGTACGGTTCGCGAAAGAATACTGAGGCTCGACTTGAGGGGATGCGCGAAGAGACCGGGCAGCGCCGCGCTCCGCCCGCCCTCCCCCCGTCGCAGGGGATAAACGCTTTGTCGATTTTGCTCGTGGCGTGCCAAATAGCTCGCTCAAACTCACTCAAATTCCGAATTAAACGCGGGTATTTTCGAGTATTGCATCTAAAAACGTTTACTTATCAATGTTTTGTAAATTCGGAGTTATACCTGCCGCCCCAGCCTGCCGGTGCTGTGCCTCGGCCAAGGGGCTGAAAACTCCAGGCTTCTCCCTAAGCTGATCAAGGCCGACCCTCGCAGTTGCATCTGAAATCGGGCAGTTCGTCGGCAGCCCGGCTTGTCCGGAAGTCGCCGCGGGGCAGTTCGAGAAACGTAGAGGACAACGGCCACGGCGTTGCACGGATACGCTAGCGCAGGGGCTGTCCACGTCATCACGTCACTACCACCACCGGCCTTCCCCAAAAGCCTGATGAGGGCCGGAACATTCGGCCGCGATCCGCAGCAGGGCGGAGGTTATTGGGTGATCGATGCCGTGTCGACACGCGCCATGGCGGCGAGCGCCATCATCAGGGCAAGCGCCGCAAAGGCCATCGTATAGATTGGCTCGCCAGGAAAAAGCGCTTGCATGATCGACCCCATGACTGTCGCGATCAGAAGCTGCGGGATGACGACGAATATGTTGAAGAGACCCATGTAGATGCCGAGCTTTGCCTGTGGCAGGCTCGACGCGAGGATCGCATAGGGCATGGCAAGGACCGAGGCCCAGAAGATACCGATGAAAATTTCGCTGAAGATCAGCTGCGTCGGATCTCGCAGCAAAAAGAAACTCGCAAAACCGATCGCGCCGCAGGCCAGCCCCACCATGTGCGTCCGCGCCTGTCCCAGATGGCGCGACAACCACGGCAGCAGCGTTAGTGCGGCAATGGCCGCGACACCGTTATAGATCGCGAACAGCTCGCCGACCCAGTTGCCCGCCGCCTGATAAACCGCACTGGCCGCGTCGGTCGTGCCGAAATGATATTGGGCGACGATCGGCGTGGTATTGATCCACATGATGAACAGCGCCGACCAGCTGAAGAACTGTACCGCCGCGAGCCGCTTCATGAGCGGCGGCATTCCCGCAAAGTCGCCGACGATGCTTGACAGCATGTTCTTTTCATAGCCGCGGCGCGCGAGCGCGATGGCAATCATGCTGGCCAGGCCATAACCGATCAACAGCGTGCCGAGCAGCAGCACCTCGCGCAGCAGCGCAAATTCGACCTGAATCAAGATGACTGCCAGCCCGGCGGCAATCCAGCCAACGTTGCCGATGTGGCTGCGCGACGCCAGCGCGCGCCCGGCCGGAGCATCGTCTGCATTCGCGGGTTCGAACGCAGCCATCTGCGCAGGGGTATATTCGCTGGTCGAAACGACGGTCCACAACACTGCGAGAAACAGGGCCAGTCCGCCAAACCAGAAGGCATAGCGAACCGTATCGGGAATCTGCCCCGGTGGCGCGACATTGGCGACGCCTGCCGCCTCCATCAGCGCCGGGAACAACGAGCCGACGACCGCGCCGGCACCGATGAAGGCGGTCTGCACCGCATAACCGATGCTGTGCTGATCCTTGCGCAACATATCGCCGACGAACGCCCGGAAGGGCTCCATCGAAATGTTGAGCGATGCGTCGAGAACCCACAGCATCATTGCCGCAAACCAGATGGACGGGCTTTCGGGCATGAGGAACAGCGCGATCGTCGCGAGCAGGGCGCCGGCAAGGAAATAGGGGCGCCGCCGACCAAGGCGGCCGAGCCAGGTACGGTCGCTCATGTGGCCGATGATCGGCTGGACGAGCAACCCGGTCAGCGGTGCCGCGACCCACAGTCCGGGCAATTTCTCGATATCCTCGCCCAACGATTGGAAAATGCGACTCATGTTCGCATTTTGCAGCGCGAAACCAATCTGGATGCCGAAAAAGCCGAAACTGACGTTCCACATGCCGGCGAAACCCTGCCGCGGCTTTTCCATCATCTCTCTCCCATGGCCGCTGACGGCTGTTGTCGGCAAGACGTGTTGCAGCGGGTGGCGTGCGGGGCAAGCGCGCGGCAACCACGTATACGAATACGTTGACTAAACTGCCGTGCTTTGTCGCCTGATCAACCGGGCGGGCAACATGCGTTGCTCGACCGGTCGCCCGTCGATGCTGGCGAGAAGAGCATCGACAAGGAGCGTCCCGGCGCCCTTCATGTCCTGCATGACCGTCGTGAGCGTCGGTGAGGTCAGGCCAGCGGCGGGAATGTCGTCGAAGCCGATGATCGCGACATCTTGCGGGAGTTTCAGCCCTGCTTCGGAGAGTGCGCGCATTGCGCCGATCGCGATCAGGTCGCTCGCCGCGAAGATCGCGTCGAATCGCTTTCTGCCAGCGAGCAACGACTGCGCCGCGGCATAGCCCGATGCCTCCGAGGATATGGCGTCGCGTTGAAGCGCGGCATCTGGCACGATGTCGGCGGCACGAAGCGCCCGGCACAGACCGGTGTAGCGGTCCTGAAATTCGGGCGCATGGTCCGACGCATCGCCGAGGAAGGCGATCGCCCGGCGGCCTATTTCCACCAAGTGTGCTCCCGCCTGTTCGCCCGCGCCGACATTGTCCGACCCGACCGTCAACCCGATCCCATCGCTCGACACCGAGCCCCAGCGAACGAAATTAGTGCCCATCTCGACCAGATGCTCGAGCTTGCTGAGATACAGCTGATAGTCGCCATAGCCGAGCAGGATGATCCCGTCCGACCGGTGGCTGTCCTGATAGGCGACGTGCCAGTCGTTGTGCATCTGCTGAAAACTGATGAGCAAGTCATATCCGCGCAGCGCGCATTCGCGGGTGATGGATCCCAGCATCGACAGGAAGAAGGGGTTGATCATCGATTCGTCGGGCGTCGGATCTTCAAAGAAGAGCAGGGCAAGCGTGTGGGTGCGTTGCGAGCGCAGGCTCGACGCATTCTTGTCGACCATGTAATTCAGTTCGCGTGCGATGCGTTCGATATTGGCCCGGGTCGCAGCGCTGACCGATTTGCTGCCGCGCAGTGCGCGCGAGACCGTCGGCTGCGAGACGCCGGCAAGATAGGCGATGTCGAAACTCGTCGGCTTGACGGAGGGTGGTCGGCCCATGCTGTTCTCCCGGTCGCGGCGCCCTTATCGTTGGTCGCTCGGCGCGTACAAAGTAACCGGCGACCGCGGTCCTGCCAAGATTTTGCAACTCCCATCGCGCTTCGAACAGCCGCTGTGGCATTTGGGCGACACGTCGGGAATGCGCATATTATGCGTATACGTATACCCTATGGCCCTCGCAGCCGATTGGCCTCAATTGCGAGGGCGAAAGATGGGATCATCCCACGCGTCGGAGAGGATAGTCGCGGCTGGCAGCCGCTTCCCCTGATGCTGGGCGCGCGAACCCGTCGAAGTCAGGGGAGCATAGATGACAAACAACAAAAGCCTTCGCCGCGGCGCCAGTGTCCTCGCACTTGGCCTCGCCTCGATTGTCTTCGCGCCGGGCGTCGCCTTGGCACAGGATACCGGCGCTTCGTCTGCGGACGATTCGAGCGGCGAGGGCGAGATCGTGGTCACCGGCTTCAGCGCCAGCCTGCAAAGCGCCGTCAACGCCAAGAAGAACCGCGACCAGGTGGTCGAATCGATCTCGGCCGAGGACATCGGCAAGCTGCCCGACGCCTCGATCGCGGAGTCGATCGCGCGCCTGCCGGGCCTGACCTCGCAGCGCGTTTCGGGGCGCTCGAACGCGATCTCGATCCGCGGTTTCGCGCCCGACTTCTCGACCACGCTGCTCAACGGCCGCGAACAGACCTCGACCGGCGACAACCGCGCGGTCGAATATGACCAGTATCCGAGCGAAGTCATCAATCAGGTGCTCGTCTACAAGACCCCGATGGCGTCGATCGTCGGGCAGGGGCTTTCGGGTACCGTCGACCTGCGCACGATCCGTCCGCTCGACTATGGCAAGCGCGTCATCTCGGTCGGCGGGCGCGGCAGCTGGGCCGAAATCGGCAAGCTGAACGCCGGGTCGAAGAAATATGGCTACCGCGTCAACGGGGTTTACGTCGACCAGTTCGCGAACGACACGCTGGGGATCGCATTGTCGGCGAGCTATGTCGACGAACCCTATCAGATCCAGGAATTCAACGCTTGGGGCTATGCCGGCGACGGTACCGCGGCGAACCCGGTCGTCATCGGCGGATCGAAAAGCTACGCGACCTCGACCCAGCTGACGCGGCTTGGCCTGCAGGGCACGCTGCAGTGGCGGCCGAGCCCCAATTTCACCTCGACGATCGATGCCTTCTATTCGGACTTCAAGGACGACCAGATCAAGCGCGGCATCGAGCTGCCGCTTGCCTTCGGCGGCGCCGGGGTCAATGTCACAGACGTCGACAGCAGCGGCCAATATGTCTTCGCGCGGTCGGGCACCTTCACCAATGTCGAGGGGGTCGTGCGCAACGACGTCTTCGAACGGCAGGCAAAGCTCTACAGCTTCGGCTGGAACAACCGCTGGGAAGGCGACGACGGCTGGAACGTCACCGCTGATATCAGCCTGTCGAAGACCGACCGCAACGAACTGATCCTCGAAAGCAATGCCGGCACCGGGCGCGGCGCGGGCGTCGGCGCGACCGACACGATCGGCTTCAGCAGCGACCGCAACGGCACCGTGTTCAGCCCCGGCCTGAACTATGGCGACTATGATCTGATCCAGCTCACCAGCCCGCTCGGCTGGGGCGGCGACCAGACCGGTGTCGACGGTACGCGCATCCGCGGCGGCCAGGACGGCTATTACAACAACCGCATCATCAAGGACGAGCTCTGGCAATATCGCGTCGAAGTCGAACGCGAGCTCGACGGCTTCCTGAAATCGGTGCAGTTCGGCGTGAACTATACCGATCGCAGCAAGAGCCTGGTTCCCGACGAAGCCTTTGTCGGTCTCGTCGCCAACACCGACGGCCTGACCAGCGTGCCGATCCCCGAACAATATCGCCTCGGCACGACCAACCTGTCCTACCTCGGGCTGGGCCCCGTCGTCAGCTACGACCCGCGCGACCTGCTCGCGGCCGGCATCTACCAGCTGGTCGCCAATCCCTATGGCGACGTCGTGGTCAAATCCTACGACGTGTCCGAAAAGCTGATGACCACCTATTTCCAGGCCAACATCGACCAGGAAATGGGCTCGTCGGTGCTGACCGGGAATGTCGGCGTGCAGGCGATTTTCACCGACCAGAACTCGAACGGTGCGAGCGCCGCCTATATCGGCCAGAATGCGAACGGTTCGCCGAACATCCAGGGCATCCCGCAGCGTGCGAGCACCGACTATGTCGATGTGCTGCCCAGCCTGAACCTGTCGCTGCGCACCGCCAGCGATTTCGTGGTCCGCTTCAGCCTGGCGCGCGAGATCATCCGTCCGCGCCTCGACGACATGCGCGCGTCGCTGAAATATGGCACGACGATCGGCGACGTCGGCAACGGCGTCTGCCCCGTCGGCCGCCAGTGCGCCGTCGTCCGCGGCGACGCGGGCAACCCGGACCTGCGTCCGTGGCGCGCCAATGCCGCCGACCTGACGTTCGAGAAATATTTCGGGTCGAAGGGTTATCTGGCGGTGCAGCTCTTCTACAAGGATCTGAAGAGCTATATCTATAATCAGGACGTCGCTTTCGATTTCACCGGCTATCCGATCCAGGATCCGGGCCTCGACGTGAACGGCAATCCGATCATCGTGAACTATCTGGGCACCGCGAACGTCCCGATCAACGGCAAGGGCGGCAAGCTTTACGGCGTCGAACTGGCGGGTACCTTGCCCCTTGGTGAGCTGGTATCGGCGCTCGACGGTTTCGGCGTGACGGGCGGTGCGTCCTATACGAAGACCAAGATCCAGCCGACACCGGGTGCGCCGGCCCAGGATATTCCCGGCTATTCGAAATGGGTCGCCAACGGCACAGCGTATTTCGAGAAATGGGGCTTCAACGCTCGCGTCAGCGCGCGCTACCGGTCGAGCTTCATCGGCGAGCTGTCGGGCTTCGGCGGCAATCGTGTCCGTCGCCGCGCCCGCGCCGAGACGATCGTCGATGCCCAAATCGGCTATGACTTCCAGCCGGGCAGCGCGCTCGAGGGGCTGTCGCTCTTCATTCAGGGCCAGAATCTGACGAACGAGCCCTTCGTCACCGACGATCCGCGCGATAGCCGGGCGGTGATCGACTATCAGGTCTATGGCAGCCGCTATCTCGCGGGCGCTTCGTTCAAATTCTGAACCCTCCCTGACGGGGGCGGCCGGGTCGCGCCGCCCCCGTCCTCTTGTTGCGCTACAGGGCAGAGGCTGATCTTATGTCCCCCATGCGGCTAGTTATCATCGGCGGAGGCACGGCAGGCTGGATGGCGGCCGCCTGCTTGCGCCGCTTTTTGCCGGCGGGCTGGTCGGTGTCGCTCGTCGAATCGGACGCGATCGGCGCCGTCGGCGTCGGCGAGGCGACGATCCCGCAGATCCGTCTGTTCAACGACGCACTCGGCATCGACGAGGATGAGTTTCTTGCCGCGACTCAGGGCACGATCAAGCTCGGCATCGAATTCAACGGCTGGACGCGGCCCGGTCATCGCTACATGCACGCCTTCGGCGCGGTCGGGCGCGGGCTCGGCCTGCTTGAGTTCCATCACTACTGGTTGCGCGCGCGGGCGGCCGGGGTGGCCGAAACGCTCGACCATTATTCGCTCAACGAGCGGGCCGCGTACGCGCGGCGAATGCAGCGCGGCGCGCCGCGCACATCGCCGCATCTGCTCGAGATGCCCTATGCATTCCATTTCGACGCCGCGCTCTACGCTGCCTTTCTGCGCCGCCGCGCCGAAGCGAGCGGTGTCGAGCGGATCGAGGGGAAAGTTGTCGATGTCCGTCTGAATGGCGAGACCGGCGATGTCACCGGCGTCGCACTCGATGACGGGCGGTCTGTCGAGGGCGACTTCTTCATCGACTGTTCGGGCTTCCGGGGCCTGCTGATCGAGGGCGCGCTCGAAACCGGATATGAGGACTGGTCGCACTGGCTTCTCAACAATCGCGCGGTGGCGGTGCCGTGCGCGCACGGCGCCACGCCGCAGCTGCCGTGGACCGGCGCAACGACGCGCGACGCGGGTTGGCAATGGCGTATCCCGCTGCAGCACCGGATCGGCAATGGTTATGTCTATTCTTCGGACCATGTAACGGACGACGAGGCCGTCGCGACCCTGCTTGCCAATCTCGACGGACCCGCGCAGGCGGAACCGAACCGGCTGCGCTTCGTCAGCGGCAAGCGGCGCCGGATGTGGAACCGCAATGTCGTCGCGCTTGGCCTGGCCAGCGGCTTCATGGAGCCGCTCGAATCGACGAGCATCCATCTGGTGCAGGCCGGCATATCGCGGCTGCTCAAGATGTTGCCATCGGGCGCTGCCGACCCCGCCGTCGCCGCCGAGTTCAACCGGCAGAGCGACTTCGAGTGGGAGCGTATCCGCGACTTCATCATCCTGCATTTCAAGGCGACCGAACGCCGCGACACCGCCTATTGGCGCGACCGGGCAGCGATGCCGGTTCCCGACACGCTCGCGACGAAGATCGAGCTGTTCCGCGCCCAGGGGCTCATCTTCCGCGAGCATGAGGAGCTATTCACCGAATCGGGCTGGCTGCAAGTGCTGGTGGGGCAGGGGGTTGCGCCGCGCGCGTGGCATCCGCTCGCCGAGGGGATCGGCGCCGACGACCTCGCGCGCTATATGGCCGGCGTTGCGGCGATGGTCGAAGCGGAGGTCGCGCAAATGGCGAGCTATGACGATTTCCTTGCGGCAACCGCGCGCGCGGCGGTGGCGGCGTGATCCGTGGGCTCGCCGCGCTTGCGCTGATGCTGGCGCCGCTTCCGGTGCTGGCGCAGGTCGGCCTCGCCGACGTCCGCGCGCGTCCCGCGACCGACGAAGTGATCTATTTCGTCCTGCCCGACCGGTTCGAAAATGGCGACCCGCGCAACGATCGCGGCGGGCTGACGGGCGACCGGCTCGCAACCGGTTACGATCCGTCGGCCAAGGGCTTCTATCACGGCGGCGATCTTGCCGGGCTGACGAAGCGGCTCGACTATATCCAGGGGATGGGCGCGACCGCGATCTGGTTCGCCCCTATTTTCAAGAACAAGCCGGTGCAGGGACCCAAGGGCGACGAAAGCGCCGGGTACCACGGCTATTGGGTGACCGATTTCACGCGCGTCGATCCGCACTTCGGGACCAATGACGAATTCAGGGCCTTCGTCGACGCGGCGCACGCGCGCGGGATGAAGGTCTATATGGACATCATCACCAACCACACCGCCGACGTCATTCGCTACACCGAAGGCGACGGGACGGGGTACCGCTATCACAGCCTTGCCGATTATCCCTTTTCACGGCGCGGCGGTGCCGGCGGCGCGGCGATCAATCGGGGTTTCGCCGGCGACGGTGATCGCTCGCCCGAAAACTGGGCAAAGCTGACCGATCCATCGTTCGCCTATACGCCCGTCGTGCCGAAGGGTGAGGAAAAGGCCAAGGTGCCGGCGTGGCTGAACGACCCGATCTATTACCATAATCGCGGCAACAGCGACTGGGTCGGCGAGTCTGCGCTCTATGGCGATTTTGCAGGGCTAGACGATCTCGCGACCGAGAATCCGAAGGTCGTGCAGGGCTTCATCGACATCTATGGCCGCTGGATCGACGCGTTCGGGATCGACGGATTCCGCATCGACACCGCGAAGCATGTGAACCCCGAATTCTGGCAGGCCTTCGTGCCCGCGATGCTGGCGCGGGCGAAAGCGCGGGGGATTCCGAATTTCCACATCTTCGGGGAAGTCTATAACGACGCGGTCGACCCCGGATCGCTGGCGCGCCACACGCGCGTCGCCGGACTGCCGGCGGTGCTCGACTTCAGCTTTGCGCGCGCGGTGATCGATGCGGTCGGCGGAACAACCGGAACCGCCGTGTTCGAACGGCTGTTCGATGGCGATGTGCTGTACAAGGGGGGGCCGGCCACGGCGCTGCAACTCCCGACCTTCCTCGGCAACCACGACATGGGCCGCTTCGCGATGTTCGTGAAGCAGGCAAACCCCGGTGCGAGCGCCGACGAACTGCTGAAGCGCGTGATGCTGGGCCATGCCATGCTGCTGACGCTGCGCGGTGTCCCGACGATCTATTATGGCGACGAGCAGGGCTTCGTGTCCGACGGGGGCGACCAGCTCGCGCGCGAGGACATGTTCGCCTCGATGGTCGACGTCTATAACGACAACGACCTGATCGGCACCGATGCGACCACGGCGTCGGCCAATTTCGACCCGGCGCATCCGCTCTACCGCGAGATCGCGGCGCTTTCGGCGATCCGCCGCAAGACGCCCGCGCTGCTGCACGGGACGACGAAGCTGCGCGCCATTTCGGAAAAGCCCGGCTTGCTCGCGGTCTCGCGGTTCGATCCGGACTCCGGCCGCGAAGTGCTGCTGGCGTTCAATACGTCTGCAACGCCCGTCTCGGCCAATATTGCCATCGACATGAAAAGCGCGGCCTTTACGTCGCTCCTTGGCGACTGCCCGGCGCACGCCGCCGCACCGGGCAGCCTGTCCCTCACTCTCCCCGCCTTCGGCACCGCCATATGCCAGGCCAACGAATAAGCGGAAAAACGACGCGTGACGACGAACCATAGCCTTGCCAAACAACCGCACGCCGTCGCCGACGCCGACCTGCCGTGGTGGAAGGGCGCGGCGATCTACCAGATTTATCCGCGCAGCTTCGCCGATTCGAATGGTGACGGGATCGGCGATCTGGCCGGCATCACCGCGCGGCTCGATTATGTCGCCTCGCTGGGTGTCGATGCAATCTGGCTGTCGCCCTTCTATCCCTCGCCAATGGACGATTTCGGATACGACATTGCCGATTATTACGGCGTCGATCCGATCTTCGGGACGCTCGACGATTTCGACGCGCTCGTCGCGCGCGCGCACGCGCTGGGTCTGAAGGTGACGACCGACCTTGTCTTTGCGCACACGTCGGACCGGCACGACTGGTTCGCGACCAGCCGCGCGAGCAGGGATAATGCGATGGCCGACTGGTATGTCTGGGCCGATGCGAAGCCCGACGGCTCTCCGCCCACCAATTGGCAGTCGGTGTTCGGCGGTCCGGCATGGACGTGGGACGCGCGGCGCGGCCAATATTATATGCACAATTTCCTCGGGACCCAGCCGCAGCTCAACGTCCACAATCGCGCGGTGCAGGATGCGTTGCTGGACGTGGTCCGCTTCTGGCTCGACCGCGGCGTCGACGGGTTCCGCATCGACGCGATCAATTTTGCGATGCACGATCCCGAATTGCGCGACAATCCGCCGGCGCCACCGTCGAACAAGATCCGCACCCGGCCGTTCGATTTCCAGCTGAAAATCCACAACCAGTCGCATCCCGACATTCCGCTGTTCCTCGAACGCATTCGCGCGCTGACCGACGAATATAGCGGCAGCTTCACCGTCGCCGAGGTTGGCGGCGACGATGCGGTGCGCGAGATGAAGCTGTTCACCGCGGGCGACCGGCGCCTGAACAGCGCCTATGGTTTCGACTTCCTCTACGCCGACCGGCTGACGCCGAAGCTCGTTCGCGAAGCTGCCGAGCAATGGCCCGACGCGCCGGGTATCGGCTGGCCGAGCTGGGCCTTTGAAAACCACGACGCGCCGCGCGCGGTGTCGCGCTGGACGCCCGCCGGCGTCGATGCCGCCGCCTATTCGCGCATGAAGATGGCGCTGCTGTGTGCGCTGCGCGGCAACATCATCATCTATAATGGCGAGGAACTGGGGCTCGATCAGGTCGACATCCCGTTCGAGATGGTCAAGGATCCCGAAGCGCTGAAGAACTGGCCGCTGACCTTGTCGCGCGACGGCGCGCGGACGCCGTTGCCGTGGGCGGGGGATGCGGCGCATGCCGGATTTTCGTCCGCCAGTCCGTGGCTGCCGCTGGGCGACGCGCACGCCGGCCTCGCGGTGGACCGGCAGGATAGCGACCCCGCGTCGCTGCTCAACCTGACGCGGCGGCTCGTCGCGCTGCGGGCAGCGCACCCGGCGCTCCGTCACGGCCGCGACGGCGGCTGGGTGGCTGAGGGCGACCTGCTGGTCTTCGACCGCGTGACCGAAGGCGAAACGATCCGCTGCCTCTTCAACCTCGGCGGCGAGGCCATCGACATTGCCGCGCAGCATCGCGGCGGAACGCCGATCGTGGCGCTCAATGGGGCCGACGCCGACACCCTGCCGCCTTGCGGTGCCCTCTGGATCCGGATCGAACATTGATGTCCATGCTTCGCCTTGCCCCGCTCGCGCTTCTCGCCGCGTCACCCGCCGTCGCGCAGGAGGCGCCCGCGTCGGTCACCGCAACCTCGCCCGACGGTAGCCTGGTGCTGACCGTCGCGACCGACAACGATCAGCGGCCGACCTGGTCGCTGTCGCGCAAGGGGCAATTGCTGTTCGCGCCGTCGAAGCTCGGCTTCCTGCTCACCGACGGGATCGGCCTCCAGCGCGGCTTCGCGATCGAGGGCATCGAGCGTGCGAGCGCTGACAGCCGCTGGGAACAGCCGTGGGGCGAACGTCGCTTCGTGCGCGACCACCACAACGAACTGCTCGTTCGCCTGCGCCAGAACGAAAGCTGGGGCGGCCACGCGATGAACGTCCGCTTCCGCCTGTTCGACGACGGCATTGGCTTTCGCTACGAGCTCCCCGAGCAGGCGGGGCTCAAGACCGCGAAGATAGCCGACGAAATCACCGAATTCGACCTGGTGCCCAAGGGCACGGCGTGGTGGATCGCGGCCGGCGAGTGGAACCGGTACGAGCAGGTCTATCAAAAGACGCCGGTCGATGCCGTCGCCACCGCGCACACCCCGATGACCGTGCGGCTCGACGACGGGACGCATCTGTCGTTCCACGAGGCAGCGCTCGTCGACTATTCCGGGATGTGGTTGAAGCGCGCCGAAGGGCAGAAATTCCGCGCCACGCTGGCACCCTCGTCGAAGGGGCCGCGCGTCGTGCGCGACCTCCCGTTCGCGACGCCATGGCGCACGATCCGCATTGCGGGCAGCGCGGCGGGGCTGGTCGAAAGCGACCTCGAGCTCAATCTCAACGAACCGAACAAGCTGGGCGATGTCAGCTGGTTCAAGCCGATGAAATATGTCGGCATCTGGTGGGGCATGATCCGCGGCGATTGGACCTGGGCCGAGGGGCCGAAGCATGGCGCGACAACCGAGCGCACGAAGGCGACGATCGATTTCGCGACGAAGCACGGCTTCGGCGGCGTCCTGGTCGAGGGCTGGAACAAGGGCTGGAACGGCAACTGGTTCGGCCACGGCGACGAGTTCAGCTTTACCGAGGCGACCCCCGATTTCGACCTGAAGGCGGTTACCGACTATGCTCGCGCCAAGCATGTCCAGCTGATCGGACACCATGAAACCGGCGGGAATATCAAGGTTTACGAGGCGCAGCTCGACGATGCGATGAAGCTGTACGGCCGGCTCGGCGTCGGGACGGTCAAGACCGGCTATGTCGCCGATGCGGGCGGCATCATCGCGCCGGGCGACACCGCCGACAGCGTTGCGATGGAGTGGCACGACGGCCAGCGCCAGGTGCAGCATCACCTGAAGGTCGTCCAGACCGCCGCCAAATATCATGTGGCGGTCGATCCGCACGAGCCGGTGAAGGACACCGGCCTTCGCCGTACCTATCCCAACTGGGTCGCACGCGAAGGCGCCCGGGGCATGGAATATAATGCCTGGGGGGCCTTCGCAAACGGCCCCGATCACGAACCGACGCTCGTCTATACGCGGATGCTGTCGGGGCCGATGGACTTCACGCCCGGGGTGCTGAGCCTGGAGGGTGCGAACCATGCGCCGCTGGCTTCGACGCTGGCGAAGCAGCTCGGCCTCTATCTCGCCATCTATTCGCCGATCCAGATGGCGGCCGATTTCCCCGAAACGCTGGAGAAGTTTCCGCGCGAGCTCGATTTCATCTCGAAAGTGCCGGCCGACTGGTCGGAAAGCCACCTGATCGCGGGCGAGGTCGGGGATTATGCTATTTTCGCGCGCAAGGACCGCAACAGTGCTGACTGGTATGTTGGCGGCGTCAACGATGCGACGGCGCGGACGTTGACGCTGCGCTTCGACTTTCTGGAACCGGGCAGAACCTACGTCGCGACGATTTATAAGGACGGCGGCGGCGCCACTTATCTGACCGAAGCGCGGCACAGCATCGCATACGACAGTATCAAGGTGAAAAAGGGTGATAGCTATACCCTGTGGCTCGCGCCCGGCGGCGGCGCCGCCATGCGCCTTGCCGCGGGTAAATGATACGCGTCCTGATTATGGCCGACCCTACGGATCGCGATAACGACATCACCTATCGTCGATAGGACTATTTTGGAGAAGCAGGATGGCCCATACGCCCGCTCCGACCAGCGCCGGGGATGCAGGAACGGAAGCTTATGTCGACGCACCGGAGCTGCGGCTGTTCGTCATGGGGCTGTTCTTCATCTTCGGGGGGATCACGTCTCTGAACGACGTAATCATTCCGAAGCTGAAGGAGCTGTTCACTCTCAACTACACGCAGGCAATGCTCGTACAGTTCTGCTTCTTCACCGCCTATTTGCTCATCGGGATACCGGGGGCGAAGCTTGTCAAGAAGATCGGCTATATGCGCGGTGCGGTCGCGGGCCTGCTTACGATGATGGTAGGCTGTCTCCTGTTCATTCCGGCATCGCAGAATGCGACCTATGGCCTGTTCCTGCTTGCGCTGTTTGTCCTCGCGAGCGGGGTGGTTATCGTGCAGGTCGTTGCCAATCCGCTGATCTCGCTGCTTGGTAAGCCTGAGACAGCGCACAGCCGCCTGACCTTCGCACAGGCGTTCAACTCGCTGGGTACCACGCTGTTCCCGGTCGCAGGGTCGACGCTTATCCTCGGCGGTCTGGCAAAGGTGAGCGCCGATCAGCTATCGGGCGCCGAGCTCGACGCCTATCGCACTTCCGAAAGCCTCGCGATTGTGCATGGCTATCTCGGCATTGCGGTCGCGCTTGCGGTCGTTGCGGCGACCGTGTGGATGTTCCGCAATCGCCTGAAGGGCGAGCGGCATGAGGCGAGTGCCGCGCTTGCGGGTTTTGACCTGCTGAGGCGTCCGCGTTTCGGCTTCGGCGCTCTCTGCATCTTCCTCTATGTTGGCGCCGAAGTGTCGATCGGGTCGTTGATCGTCAGCTACCTGATGCAGGGGCACGTCCTGGCCCTGCAGGAACAGGCGGCGGGCAAGCTCATCGGACTCTATTGGGGCGGCGCGATGGCTGGGCGTTTCATCGGATCGGCAGTGATGCGCGTCATCAGTCCGGGCAAGCTGCTCGCCTGGGTCGCGGTCGGCGCGATCGGGCTGATCCTTGTCTCCACCAACACGACCGGAGCTCTGTCGGGCTACAGCCTGCTCGCCATAGGCCTGATGAACGCGATCATGTTCCCGACGATCTTCAGCCTCGCTTCCGAAAAGCTTGGTCCCCGCGCCGCCGACGGGTCAGGGATCATTAATATCGCGATCTTTGGGGGTGCCGTGGTCCCGCTCGCGACCGGTGCAATCGCGGACCTCACCGGACATCTTGGGCTCGCGCTCCTCCTTCCCGCCGCTTGCTATGCCGTCATCGCTGCCTTCGGCCACTATGCTCGGCGGCCGGCATGACGGCATCGCATTTGCCGGGGCAAAAGCTGCCTGTCCGAAATCGGCCATTTTAATGGGGGAGGGAGAGCGGATCAGATAACGCGCGGCCTTGATCCGGTGGACGACAGAAATATCGAGAGCATTGTCAGCCCGCGGCGCAAGCCCGATGCATCAATCGTTCCGCCAAGCGACACGCGCAGCGCTTGTATAGCCGGGTGAAAAGCTGTCCGCCGGTATCGCGGTCATGCCCGCGCCGGCGAGCGCGCCGCTGACCTGCGCCGCGTTGCCGCCGGCGCCAAGCGATACCCAAAGATGGTAGCCGCAGGGATGACTGGCATAGCTGGTGCGCGGCAGGATCTCTGCGGCAATCGCCAGGCGCTCGTCCGCTTTCAACGTTGTCGTGGTTGGATTGTCATTCGTAGGCACAAGGTAAAGCGCGGCAACCTTGGTTCTTCGGCAAAGGGCTTCAAGGTCCGGCGCCTCGATATCCCGAGAGCGAGAGCTCGGACTCATGGCGCAACGTCCGCTCTCTTTGTTCGCTCGCCGAAAGCGGACAGTCGCAATCGGCCAGTCGCATCCGTCCCGCGCATTTCCTTTTGGCTCGTTCTGCGGATCCTGTGCCTGTCCGCATTCCGCGCCCCGATTTGGGGGCGCGGAGGGGGAGTCCTGGGTCAGAAGGTCAAGAGGTCGAGCAGGGTGAACACACCGTTCGGGCCGAGTTTGTCGGCGGAGAGGGCGGGGGACCAAGCGCGGTTGCTTCCGAGATAGGCACGGTCGTCGAGTTCGAGCAGGCCGATCAGGGTTTCGGCGACGATGCGACCGCCGACCGGACCGAGCCCCTCGCCCTTGTCGAAATTGCCGGAACTCGTTTCCCGTCCGATTTCCGCCGCCTCGACCAGGATGTATAGCCATAGCGGGGTACCGCCGGCCAGCGTCGCCGCCGGCGTTGCGGCGCCGGCGAGCGCCTGCGCCTTGTTCGTCACCTTGGCGATCTCGTTCGCCGGGCGCTCGCACGCCGCGGCGACATGCTCGCCCGACGGCAGGCGGAAGGCCTGGCCGCGCAGCAGGTTGCGCAGCGCCAGCGATTTGACGTCGCCGGCGCCGACGAACGGCAGGTCAAGCAGGTCGGCCGCAAGCTTTGTATCGAGCTTGTCGGCGCGATCGACGGTCGCGTTGCTGAGATCGAGCACTTGCGGCCATTCGACCACCCCCTTGGGATCACCGAGCGGTTGAAAGCCGAAGCCGAGAGTGGCGCCGAACACTTCGAGCGCTGGCTTGCCCGCCTGAATCTGGATGCGCTGCGGAATCATCGAGTGGCCGAAGCGGAAGCCGGCGACCGCGAATTCGACCGGGATAAACGGATCGGGACCTGCGTCGGCGCCGAACGGGCAATCGTCGGGCCGGTAGATCTTGCGCCCGTTGGCGAGGATGTCGGCGATCAGCGGCGCGCCGACCATCGCGCGGAGAAAATCGTTCACCACCACCCAGTGATAATGCCAAGTGACGGTGCGGCGGCATTCGTCGAACAGAGTGCGTCCGGTTAGCCCTTTGGAATGAAGGGTGTCGGCGACGCGGTTGTGGAAGCGGATAAAGCCGAGTTGTAGCTGCGAGATGATACGGTTTTCGTCGTTGCGCGGATCGCCGATTATCGCGCGGCCGTGCGCCGAGCGCGCGAGGTCCTGTTGCTGAAGCGCGGTGGCGCCGGGGGAATCGGCGCCGACCAGGATCTTGATGCCGTTGAACTCGCTGCCCGCCCCGCCCGAAGCGACATTGTGATAGAGATAAGGCGAACCGTCGGGGCCGTCGCCATAGATATTGTCGAGGTCGAGGGTCGGGGTACGGAAATTGACCGTCGATTCGGCCGCATCGAGCCGCGCAAAGCTGCTGGTAAGGTCGAGGGTGATATCGTGGTCGATGAACTGGCCGAAAAATATGTGCGCGACGGGGACGCTCGTGGTCTTTTTCGCGGGGCCGGTCGATTTCATCGGGCCGTCCTTGTCGGCGATCGACGCGAGGTCGCGCGGGTCGACATAGAGCGGCGGGGCGTGGGGGAACATGCGGCCGAACCGGTCACTGCGGTTGACGCTGTGGGTGCACAAATAATGGAGGCCGGTGAAATTCTTGAGTCCGTGATGCGTGGGCATGACTTTTCCTTCCCCCCACAGGAAGGTCCTGCGGGCAGTATGAGCGGCTGGGACTTTGGCAGGCGCGGCAGTGCACTAAGCCCGCGCAACTTGGCGGCGGGACGGCACTATGCAGCATGATCTTTTTGGCAAACCCTGACGAAGACGCTACGCCTTGGTCGCGCGGCCCGATAGCATCAAAGCGCCATAGACTGGCGCGTTCGTCGCGCGGTGTGCACAACTTGGCAGGTTAAGGCGGGGTTAGGGACTAGGGCACCAATTGCGCCGCGTTCTTAGGAGATTCGATGATGCGTGGGATTGTGGCGGCATAGACGGCCGCCGGAAGAGAGTAATTGCGCCCGCTTCTATGCCGACCGCCGCATCAAGCTGCGGACCACCCAACTCGATGCGGTAGTTTTTTGGCATTGTGGGGCCCTCGACATCTTTAGGGCAGCAGCAATAATCTCTCGTACGCAAAAATGTCGTATCGTTTCTCTTTAACCATGAACGGCTGCTTTCCCACCCACGCTAATCGCAAGCGGCCTTTCTGCTGCCGGCCAAACTAGGTCCGCAGCCGGTACCCCACGGCCAGCTCGTTGACGATCCGCTTCGGTTGCGACGGATCTTCTTCCAGTTTCTGGCGCAGTCCGCGGACGACGATCCGCAGATATTCCACGCGATCGGCCTGGG
>Ga0209941_1000579_pt1 | contig 41196 bp, 16 predicted proteins | sample ThiBiot_300_plan_FD_183945 | JGI IMG/M metagenome (GOLD analysis project Ga0209941, IMG submission 183945) | Wastewater bioreactor microbial communities from Cape Town, South Africa - Thiocy_solids_1 (SPAdes) | ecosystem: Engineered > Bioremediation > Thiocyanate > Unclassified | place: South...
GTTTTAAAAGTCCAGATTCTCCTCCTCTTGACGTGAACGATGATGCTCCCAGAATAGATTCACCAGTAAAACTTTCCCAAATTGATTCTACCACTTCAAGCTTCTCCTGTAAAAGGCTAAGGTCGTTTTCGTATTCTTTTCGTTTTGTTGGCAGTGCTGTTGGTTCTTCTAATAGTTTTTCTTTGACGGCTGTCATGTCTCGCTTTATTCTAATGATTCGGTTACTCAACAATGCTGCCTGAGTATTCTCTGGATTTTCGATACCTATTGTACAATCATGAGAGTCCTCGTACCCAAATGGATATCGGCCCTGATCAGCATCCTCAAACTCTCTGAAATAACTGAATTTTGGAGAGGTGCAAAATGATGCAATTCTGATTTTTGGATAAGGTGAGAGCTGTTCTTTTACTTCTAACTCAATGAAATCTTCAGCATCTACCCACGAATAATCATTCTCAGACACTTCAGAAGCTGCGATCCATTCATCAAAAGTGTTGATGTTTTCTGTTGGAGCAGCTGCTCCAGGATTCTTGTGCTTTTTGATTCCAGCCATAGCAGCTAACAATTGACCCCGTACGGATCTATCATTAAAAATTGCGTTAACAATCTTGAGCTCGGCATTGTCGGTATTAATTTCACCACGATGCATTTTCAAATGAGGAACCTTGTTGCTAATATTCAAATTTTTATTCACATACGTGAGCAATTGCTTCCGTTGATGTAAATCTATAGTGCACTTGCTAAACCTGGCTTTCAAACCTGTAAAAGCAACCCTGCTTTCATCGTCAACGGTTGAAGGATGCATATACAAGTGGGAGATCATTAATGGATCAAATTGAAATAGGTATTTCACTGTAACAATATGTTTTCCCATGTTAATGTGCGATTTTTGTTTTATAGGGTCCTTTTGACTGAACAAATTTCCTCCTTTTATGGGCAATGAAATTCCTCCATGGATACTATGCCACCAGCTAAAAAAGTACAGTAATGTGTATGGCGTGAAATAACCTGCGTTGAAACAATCGCCGGCTCCAGAAGTTGATTTCACAGTAAACGCCATATGTATATAACTGGAACGGAATGTCTTGTATGAGTCTGGGTGATTTGGAAATGCGGGATTCTTTATATCGACTTCATAGTGTGGTTGAAATGTTGATACTCTTTCCTTGTTTGGAGAGGCCGGGATGGTTTCATCCTTGTTTCTTTCGAATATCATACCAAATATCCAACGAACTCGATCTGCTGAAGATAGTTTGACAACTTTTTTATGGAATCTTTTAGATTCATCAAGATAGATATCGGGATCCTCAACTTCATTAAAGAATGAAGACCACAACTTTTTGTCTTGAATGGAATAGTTAGGAATTGCAAGGACAAAAGCGTTACTGTCTAGTTGTATCAATTCTCGGCTATTATCGGTATCATTTACTTTCAAACTGACATCATCTTTCCAGCTGAATACAAACCCAGCTGCATCTCCCATTAAAGCATAGGGATTGGTAGAACTTTTAATGTGGAGACATAATTCATTCTTTACCCTTGTCACCAATTTACCATGCAATATGAGCGAGAACTTATCCCACCAACCTAAAGGACTATCATCGACAGGTGGCTTTGTAAAGTTGTCTAAAGCACTAGCAGCTGACAGAATAGCTGGCAGGTATGATTTACACCATGAAAGTATACAGGGTCTTTCAGAAACTAAATCAAGCTTCAAATCAGTAGTGAATTTCACGGTTTGTAATGTTCTAGGAATGAAAGCAGAATAGAAGACATCTGATAAATCACGTCTAGGTGCAGCAGGAGAGAATGGTACAAAAATATGCCTCATTTCTTCCTGTTTTGTGACCAATCTTTCATTTACGACAAAGTTTCCATGCAAATGTACGGCTGTGGCATCCGATTTTGAATTTGATGGAAAATATGCTAGTGGTAATGGATAGTCCTTCAAGAAAGAAGTAAATGAATGAGCCTTAAGGTCTATGAATATTGGCACCAAAATGGAGTATATAAACTTTGGTTGCTTTTGTGCATAAGTATACAAGAAGTCGTCGACATCTGGGATTTTGGCTTTATCCAATGTAAGATCAACGTGCCGAAACACAGCACCAAATAAGTGTGCACCTTCAGGATAATCCAAAATGTCGTATTTATCGACTACCAATTTATTGATTTTATCGTCTCCCCATGCACGCTTCTTCCTATCTTTCCAATTCTTATTTTTGACTTGTCTGAAGAGTTTGAACTTTTGTACCCATGAGTTTGAAAGATGCTCATTTAAAATTTCTTTTGCTTTGCTTATCTCGAGTTCTATTTTATTTGACGGAGTATCCGGTAATTTATCGTAAACTGCGCCCATAGCAATATTTTCTTTGTTTTTGAAAAGTGGACGCTTAGGCTTGTGATTAATTGAGTCCCCACTGAATATGGCCAGAAGTGGGTGTTTAAGGAAATTTCCCTTCCCTTTGGTTGGCAATTCTTCAGTCAATTCAATCTTCTCTTCATCTGTGGGCTCAACCTGTGACAACAATTCTGCAGCATGTTTTTCAAAAAGCTTGAGTTTCGTTATTCTTTCTCTTTGTTCAACTGCACCTAATTCAAAAATATACGAAAGCTCAGTTTCAAATGGATCATTTTCTAGGGTAATCCCTAATGTGGTCGTTTTAATATCAATTTGTGGTAGCTTGATTGCTTCTCTTGCTTGTGGTAAAATTCTTAAATAATCTTTAATATTTGGTGAGTAATTATTGAAGTTATGCTTTATTTGCTTGATTGCCTTAAAAAATGTAATGAAGTTGTCAATCACGGTATACACGGCAAACATGTAGGGCACATTAAACCGAATAGATTTCGTAACGATTTTGAATGTGGAATTCTCCATTTTATGTGTGAGATTAACGTTAACGGTGGGCTCTTTGATGGTGATAAATCTTGACCACATCTTGGTTGCTGGTTGAACAACATATAATCTGGCATTTTTGAGTACACATGTTTTAGAAACAATAATGTTTCTGAATCTTAAGCTATCAATCTCAAACAATACGTCCACTCCATTGGGTATTCTCATGACAAATGCGGCAGACTCAACCAGAACATCAAGTTTCACTACTCGTTTTGGACCAACAACCTTATTCACCTCATCTTTACTGATCTTTCTCTTGACGGTTGGTGCAAAAGATTTCACCAATGTTTTTGCATAGAAAGCACACCAGACAAAGAATAAATCTATCCGACCGTCAATTTCTGGTATTACCAAGTTAAGCTTATTTATATCTTCACCGTCTTTTTGACAGTTAGACAAGCGTAAATCTCGAAGGCCAAGAACTCGTTTTATCCGCTTACACCCAGTGCCATCTTCATTTGCATCCCGTGTAACTGACTCTGATGAATTGACACTTGAAATATCACTAAATTCGGAATCACTCTCTTTATACTCCTCTACCTCATCAAAGTCTGTAATGTATTCATTAAAATATTCGGAAAGTGTGAAACATTGGAATTGCTTTACTTTGATATCAAAAACTTCCTTTGCAAGTTTATACGTGAAATCAAATTCATCTAGCCTGACACAAACGCCTCGTTTGAAATCACCAAGGTCAATTTCTTTATTCATTCTCTCATCATGTATCACATGTGATGGCAAATCGTCTTTACAAATTATATCGGCTTGAATACTTGATATTGTAAATTTGATTCGTTTGACGACTGGAGAAATTAATTTGAAAAGCTCCACATATGGAACATAATTCGTATACTCTTCTTCTAGATATTTTTTGGGCACCGAGCTCTCATTGGAGTATAAATATTTATACTTGTTATTGTAGTTGATAATTCTTCTATTACCAAATTCTCTCACCAAATGGAAAACTGCACTGTTCACAGACCTCATTTTCAAAGCCTTACTTTGAAACTTCATTGTGAGCTCATTTCTTTCCACATCAAAATTAGCTACTGTGCTTAATTTTGGAAAATGAACAGAGTTTCCTAAAGCATTGAACCTCAAATTTTTAACTAAAAACATGCTGTGCATCTGGTTTCTTTCAGTTTTAGACCTTTTATCTAAATCACGGTATACTCTAGTATACGTTTTATGAATAATAGACAGAATTGAAAAAGTTGAAATAAGGTTGTCTTTCGATGATCTTTTGAAGGGAATATTTGGGTCATGGTCGGGCATCAATGAATGGTTTACTAACAAAAAGTCAACAATAACCAACTTAACTGAGAAAGCATGCAATTTATGCAAGAGTTGTTGTCTCCATTGAAGTGAGCGTTGGCTGTCAGACGATTTTGATTTCGACTTAGTTTTTGCTTTGCCTGTCAATGATAAAATTCCTTCAATTTGATCATGATATATATTGATTCTTGGTCTTGTAAAGGTCAAAAAGAAATATGAATTAATCGATTTTTTAATGTTTGAATCACCTAAATGGATCAAACTATCGACTAGTTCATGAATATCTGCCTCAGAAGTGAATGATGATGAGGGCAATTCTAGACATTTGTAATTCTTTTCTGACAACTTCAATGATGACATATACATATCAAGTTTGGAAACAGTCTTTTGAAACTTGAGCGATTGTTCTTTACTAAAGTTGAGGGAAAAGTTATTAACTTCGACGTTAAAATTACCCCATTGTAACTCAAAGTCCTCAAGTTTGAAGTCAACAGAAACACATAATTCTAGAATAGTGTCCAATATATCAAACCTAAATGGCTTCTTTTCCTTTTGGACAACAGAAACTTTACTTTCGTTTTTACGAGCTTCGGCCCGTTCACGCATTAAATTCTGGACTCGATTTTTCAAACCAAACGACTCCAATGGAAAGCTTATTTGTCCCAATGATATTTTGACTTGAAAACCATCAAAGGTCAATTGCATTTTATTTGGGGTTTTAATAGGGCAAAAGGCAACAATGTTAAATTCAACTGCAAACTCAATAGATCTGAATATCCGAGCTTCTGCTGCTGGATGATTGTGATCACGGATCCAACCGTTCAATGTCATAAATGTCAACCTAGATATCTCAGTATGGCGACATGGTTCAATTCTTGTGTATTCCAGGAACAAATGCAACGATTTGTCGGTCCGTTCGTGAATTACTGAGAATCTAAAGAAGTGAATGTGAAAGCTGTTAATGATTCCCGTGTTCATTATACCATCATGAAGCCACTTCGGCATGGTAAATGATAATGGACCCACAAGTTTATTTGCAAGTTTGGCAGAAGCATGTTTCTTTTTGGTCGAGCCATCATTGGGGGTAGCAAGGATTCGAACTTCAACATCAGAAAGCTCAATATGGAATGGTTTCGCAGTATTGTTGAATAATCTGAAAGTGATCTTGAGTTTGTGAATGGTAATTTTCCGTTTGGGTGTTTGAATGGTGATATATTTCAAACTCAACCATCCGAATGATTTCACTGATATATGCGGTATGAGGTTCAAGAAGAAGAGCATACCAGCATATATAACCAAGAGCGCCAACCCAATGGTCCAGAGTGCAGTCATATTCAAATGAAACTAATTACACAACTAATACCACAATTGGGGAGGCCAATGATATCTAATGAACAGTAATTGTATTCCACCAGTAAAATGTCTCTCGTATATTAAACTTCTGTGCAGCCAAAATTGAATTGATGATGTGTATCAACCCTTGACTATGTACACCTTATCGTAAACCAATTGTTACAGAGAAATCGCCCTAGGTTTAGTGATGTCACTTATCTGCTATTAGAGGGTGAAAAGAAACTAAGTGCAACTGATATTTTTCATTTACTAAAATTCAGTAATGTCTTGACGCAACAATATCGGAACCACTGGATATTCCTGTTGCTATCTGTAGTGTGTATGTAAATGAGAAGATGAAGATTTAGGGCAATACAGTGCGAATCAAATACGGTGATGATAGGTGCTGGCATCAATGCGAACTCTGCCAGCTGAAATGACGTAGAGTGCCAGTCAGAACCACAGCAACGTAGACTTCCACACTAAGCTTGTATTAGTACAAAAAGATCTTTACAAGCTTGAGGCACGGATCTTTACAACCACAAGAATGAGAGTTAGTCCCCGCTAAATTAGATGGAGATACATGAACACATGTCAATACCTAATAGACTGTGGATATATAGCGTGTGGACAATATCAAAGGGAACGAATGCTACACTAAAATAATTCGGCCATGGGCATTGTAGATTTTGCACGGTTAAATTGTGAGCTGGATCTTGCCGTAACATCCACCACTCTGTGCAATGCACTAGTAATACATATCTCTAGCTGTAGAATATTGCTCTTGACCTATAGGCTTTGTGTGCTATTGAAACGTATTTATGTTTGGAGTCTCTAATGTGTTGGTGGTGCCAGATGTGGTTGTATCAAGCCACTGGGTCTTTCTTGAAGCATATTGTCAACACGAGTAACGTTCGTGGAATAAGCCATGTTTTGGAACGCTGGCTTGACTCTTGCAATCTTGATTGCCTCAAACTTTGAACACAAAGTTTTAGTATTGTATCTTATATTGCAACGGTCGAACTGGAAGCTTCGGTTCTAAGATCTTCTTGATTCTACCGATCAGCCAAGATATGGCTCAGGGATTTAATCTAACCGACCCATTCTTGATGTTCTGGCCATATGAATTTCAACCATGATAAAGGTTGGCAGCAATTGCAAAGCAGTTTTAAGTAAATTTCTAAGTAGTTATCCAAACCAAGCCTTTCAATTACACATATAGTATTACGGTGTGTTTTGGGAAGCTGACTACTCTACACACTATATGCCCCGGTAACTTTAAATCGGCTGTAGCAAAATAGCCGAGAGTACGATGGTGCATGAATGTGAGTCCAGAACATGTGTGCTTGGATTCTGGAAAAACGCATTCTGCCGTTATCTAAAAGAGGTAAAACCGTTGACCATTCAAATTTCCGACTATGAACCATCAACAGCACAATTAATATCCAGGTGAAACATTTACCCTGCTTCAGTACCTATTGTGGGTAAAAGTGCAAAGCCTGGGCAATATTGTTTACCAGCAAGAGGCGTTACGATGTGTATAACAATGAGAAAAGAGTACGAGTTTTCGCAAATAACAAATAACGGTGCAATAATTCCATATCAGGCAAGCCACTAGTTTTCTAGGAGTTAGCTGCTTATGATAAATTGTTTGATGTAAGGGGGTGCTCTACCTGGTGTTTACTGACGAAACCTCCCATTCTCCTGCAAATGGACCCCAGACTTGAGAATTGCAAGGGTCCATACCTGCATCTCAAACTTTTTTTTTCCAAATATAGACATTAATTGCATCGGGCGCCAAGATGGTAGTTGGAATGTAAACTACGGTGGTGTTGAGCTTTTACTAGTTTTGAAATCTGGAATACACCCAGTTTGAGTAAAAACATCCTTGCATTTTATTTGCCGTTTATCCAATGATCCTGCCTGCTTAGCCTGTTGTTTACGGTTGCTTTACGATGCACAATAATCTCTTAATCAAACAAAGTGACACAGACGACAATTGGCTATATTGTATCAATTTAATTCTTCACAGCAACCATGGAAATACTATAGGTATCATACTGTTGTCGGTATACACTGGAGGCAATAGTGCCTCGTAAACTTCTGGTTGTATAGTTTTCGCATTCTTCTCTTACCCAAAGCGGAAATATTTTGTGTTGCAAATTACTATACCCAAATAGGAATTTTGCTACAATAAAAAATTTCGCAACTAAATAGTTACTTGAAAAGTACACCTAACTTAACTGAAAAGGGAAGTATGGGTGCTTTGTACGTCATTACCAGAAACGGAAGATCAAATAGAAAAATTCTATATAAGTAGAACATCAGCCATCATGGTGATTACTTTTTCTCTTCATCCAATAGCACAACTCGTTCTATTACATTAACAATGAAGTTTAGTCCAGTCACTTTCACTCTCTGTTTAGCCACTATTGGTACTGTTGCCGCTGCTCCAGCCACAGTTGAAACCGAATCTGGTTTATCTAAAAGAGAAGTTGACGTCGTCAACTTTGCTATTGCCAGCTTAGACGATTTCACCGCTAAGAGAGATACTTACTCCGTTGATGAATTAAGCAAGAGAGAAAGTCAAATTGTCACTGATGTTTTGACTGCTATCAACTCTACCGACTTGGCTCCAGCAATTATTAAATACTTTGTTGACGATCCAGATTTGAGTAAAATTGCTCAAACTGTTATTATCGATGTCATTAAATCTGGTGTTATCAACTTGTCTACTTTGTTAAAGTCCTTAAACGATTCTGGTTTGGCTGTTTCTGTTATTCAAAACTTGATTAGTGACTGTCAATTCTACGCTGAAATTTATAAAATTGCTTTGAACTACATTGGTGACTTGGCTTCCGAAATCTTGAACAGTTTGAAGAAGAGAGAATACATGGAATACGAAGTTCAAATCATCAGAAGAGATGAAGTTGCTCCAGTTACAAGAGATACCACTGGTGATATCCTTACTTCTTTGATGGAATCCTTGAAGAACTCTGGTTTAGCTAACTCTGTTGTTGATGCTTTAGTTGTTGACGACAACTTCTACTCTTTCGGTGCTTCCTTGATTCAACAATTACTTCAACAAAACCTTATTGACTTCGGCTCTTTGATCGAAGCAATTATTTCCTCTGGTTTGGTTCCATCGTTGATCGAAAACTTCTTGAACATTTCTACCTTCAAGACTGTTATTGTTAACGCTTTGGCTGCTGCTTTCGGTAAGTGTGACGGTTCTACTTTGACTACTGTTACCCAAAGTACCACTGACAGTGCAACCATCTCCACCGTTCCAACCACCATTGCCACCTCCACTACAACTTCCCCAGTTGTCTGTAAGAAGAGAAGAAGATCTTACAACTACTAATCGGTTAAAAATATCATCTCTGCTGGTCAGTCATAATACCTAAATTATCTCTTCATCCGTTTATATTTTGTTAGTAGATTCGAAATAATAGTCTGTGAATTAATATTTACCTTGTAGCTGTGCACTAAACCTTCATGTTATTTCCATGAAGTTGTCATCGCAATACTCTTTGCGTTACTCGCACTATACAGTTTGTAATGGTTTACGCTTGATATTGAAATCGCACAAATTGTATTTACGCCAAACCTTTACGTGAATTCCTGTATGTAAAATACTGATGTTTATTTTACCTAACCAAAATCAATTTGTAGCAGAAACAATCCATAGTTTTCAGTTCCAGAGTGGTGTGGTTGATATTTGAGTTTCTTGATCCTAGTTGTACGAGCACGTTTTTTTGGATTGGATTGGATACATTAATTACCACCACATTTTTAGTTGTATAATGCCTGGGTACGTATCGCCAATTCTTCAAATGAAGCGAACTGCGTCTTCAGTTGTGTAGTTTATTTACTAACAAGACAGTGAGACTATTTCAATACACGCTGGACAGTGCGGGAATCAGGTTGGATTGCAATACTGGAACCAATTAGCGAATGACCATGGCATCAACCCAGATGGTGCTATCGAACAATCTAGCACCGATACCACCAATGCACAAAGCCATCGTCCTGAAATATTCTTCAATTTATCAGATCAATCAAAATATACTCCCCGTTCCATTTTGATAGATTTAGAGCCTTCCGTTGTTAATAAAGTCACCCACGCATTGCCAATGGTGAATCCTCGAAACGTGCATTTGAGTGAGAAGGGAAATGGTGCTGCCAACAATTGGTCAAATGGTTATTCATACGGATTATCGCATCAAGAAGACTTAATAAATCTCATTGATAGAGAAATTGACAAATGTGACAACTTCAATAACTTCCAATTGTTCCATTCTGTAGCAGGAGGAACTGGGTCTGGTGTGGGTTCCTTGATTTTGGAAACATTGAATGATAGATATGGAAGTAAAAAACTAATCAACACGTTTCTGATTTTCCCGTCCAATGAAAAAACGTCTGATGTGGTGGTTCAACCTTATAATACAATTTTGACGTTAAAGAGATTGATAGATTTTAGTGATGCTTCAATCGTGTTTCACAATGATGCGTTAAACTCCATGGAAAATCTATTATTTCATAATAGTAGACACCAAAGCGATGCTGCTTTTGAACTCACAAATAAACTAATTTCCAATGTTTGCGCAAACATATCAAATCCGTTTCGATTTCCTAACTACATGTACAGTTCTTATGAGTCTATCTTTTCATCTTTAATACCGACACCTGATTTGAAGTTTTTATCGGCTTCAATTGCACCATTCACATCAAACAGACACAATATGAATGAGTACGATATTATATTAGAGTTGTTGAATGATCAATATAAAATGAATCGAGTGACAGAAATTCCTAAATATATCTCTGTAATGAACTATCTTATCGGGAATAATTTAAGTCAACAAGAAATTAGAAAAGGGGCGTTGAAAGCAAGACAAAGAATAGATTTTGTCCCCTGGGCTTCATCATCAGTACAAATGGTCAATGGGAAAAGGCCAGCTTTCTTGAAAACTGAAAATCCAAAACAAATAACAGGTGTACAGTTGTCCAATAACACTTCAATTATTGATGTGTTTAAGAGAATTATTAAGCAGTACGAATTATTAGTGAAGCGTGAAGCTTATATTAATTCATACACAGAATCAAACGCCCGAGAAGAAAAGGTACGCGTATTAGAAATGTTCAATGAATGTAGAGAATCCATTATGAATGTCATTGACGAGTATCAGTCCTGCCAATTGGTAAATTATTTGAATGATGAAATTTTTGACGAAGATGAACTCTAATTGATCTGCTGAAAAGAATATCTAATTGAAAGTTACTTATTTTAATTGTGCGTTTTTCAGGTTGAAAACGACGACGTGGACAAATTTATTTTGAGATGGGATTCAAGAATATCTAACACGATTGTACTATAACTTAATGATCAGATGACTTACCTTATTCACAATCTTCGGAATTGCTTCAACAATTCTCAAGGATATCATAATAAATAAGCATTTTGTGTCAAAGAGTCATCATCTCCCGTAATATCAGGAAGTATACACGCTTGATTGGGTTTATCTCTCGTGAGAAAGATCGCGGCATAAGTTTTTTTGAATTTGTTCGACTGTTATTGATTTCTGTGATTTGCTTATCTACTGAAAAACACAGCAACAAATAGTGTTGTTTTGTGTGTACCTTATGTTTATATAAGCCTATGACAAGTAATTATCTTGTTCATTTATATCGAGCAACACATCAAATTAAATAGTGCAATTATTGCCCATGGCAACTATGTTGACTATCATGATGATCCAGGAATGATTTATGTGAAACACTCCCCAAAATGGCATACCCATCGGGGCTCCAACCAACTTTGTCGTATAATTACTTCTATAATATGTACTTGTCTATTCGTCTAGTTTGGAATCCACAATTGAAGTATTTTTAGAAACTGTACAAAATTAGCCTATCTTGATGCACATTGGCTTGCATGTACTTGTATTAAGAGATGTATTCACTAAGTTCTATTAAGCAAAACTGTTTAATGCACGGTATCTATAAGTGATTTTATCGGTAATAGCAAAGGGTTGTTTTGGAGATTCCAACACATTCCATCAACTCGAAATTTCAAGAATTGTGAAGGTTATAGTTTTCGAATTTCGGAACAAATGCAAAGATGTCATCTTTCATTGGTTCATCTTTACATAGTAAAGTCCTAAAAGAAATTTGGAAGGAATTGACATTAGTTGTTTTGTGTATCTGTATAATCTTACGCCATTTGTCTCCATTAAGTGGAATTTGTGATTTAATCGTAAAATTGTCAATTCATGACATGTTAAAATTTACCGAGTTTGGAATTTTTAGTGAATGAGTCCGTGTTACTTACAATGGTTTCATTTATAAAGGTTTAACAAGTTCTGAGTTAAATAAATAATTCTAGAAGCTTTTATCGAATTTTATAGAAGTGTTCCAGTAATAGGCTCCTACTGCGCCATAACGGGCGGTGGTTCTTGAAAAAAGGCTATGCTTAACTATTAACAATGAAAATTAACCAGATAATTGAATATGATACTGTAAACAGAACCTGTTGATCCTGGTCAATTCTTAATAAAACCATACTAAAATAATCAGAACTATACAATACTAGATTGCTATAGTTTCTGTACAAATTTGAAAAAATCCAAAAAATTGATCTTGCAAACAAAATACATTAATTTAATCTACAGCTTGACACGTATTGTACCATGATACTCCCATCCATCAGTTTAACTCTCTCACCAAGTCTACAGTAATATTATTAATTCTCAATCTACTTTAGTTTTTGGATCCAATGCAGAAATACTCGGTATGTCCTGTGTAGACAAAAATATAAATTAGCTTCAGAAAAAGATAAAGAACAAGTATAATTGTAGAGTACAAAATGTCGTTCAATTTCGCAAGTTTTACCAAAGATTTGAAAAACTTTGGTGACAAGCTCTCCACGGAGTTTAACAATGAAGTCGTTCCATTTGCCCAAAGGACTTCCCGGATGGTTCAGGAAAAGATAGGTAAAGTTAACGAAAACGAGATCAGTCAATTGCCATCTGAGTACGTTGAGTTGGTAAAGAAATGCAACAATATCGAAAGTTTATACAAAAACCTTTTGAAAGTCACAAACAACTATGATAACGAAAGTTACGACTATCCTTCCAATCTTCAAGAATCGCTCAATGATTTCTCGAAAAATTTAACTTCCAAGGTAACCAATTTGTCCAAGGCAACCACTCCAGCTGAAGCTCAGGCAGCATTAGTGAACAATAACAATGAATTTGTGCCTCCAAAGACTTTGTATCATGCTTTAAGTAGGGCATCAGACCCAGCTATCTTGGCCCCTAACAACTCGAATGACCCACTTATAGCTGGCCTTGAATTGTATTCAACCAACTTGAACAAGATTGGCAATGCTAGATTAGGACAAGATCAATTGATTCAATCGAAATTTAACAAGCCTTTACAAACTACTCTACGCCAATTAATTAGTCAATCCACCAATATCCAAAAGAAGGTTGAACAAAAGAGAATTGATTATGATTTGGCAAATTCCAACTTGGCCAATTGCAACCAACCTACAAGAGAATCACAGTTAAGAGTCAACTTGGAGAAGGCTGAAGATGAATTCGCCAATACCGTTGAAGATGCTATCAACATCATGCAAAACGTGTTGGAAAATGCAAAGCCATTAGAGGAAATATTGGAATTGATTAGAGCACAATTAGCATACCACAAGGTCGCAAGCGAGTTATTGGGTGGAATGGTTGAAAAGTTTGAAGGTTTAATCGAGGATAAATCGAAGCAGTCTGCTGGCAATGTAAGTGAATCAGGAGATTTCGATATTTGATTTGCCCGAATGCTACTTTTCAGACTAGTATTGTCAATTGGTAGATTCAGTCTACACCACCATCGTGTAATTGCTAGATGTAGTCTCAAGTTGTGTACTGTTCTTTTGGTTTAAGATGATATTGGAATCTACACAAAGTGTATACGTATATCAATATTAATGATTTATATTGTTTGAGTCTATATGCTAGTATTGTATGCGATGATGATGTCTATAAGTTTGGTTATCCGATAATCAAAATGTTTTTCCATTGTAAGTCAATTTTGTACTTTTAAAGCCTGGAGTCTAGCGTCAACAGCAGACGAGTCATCGTTGCCATAACCTTCTAATAATCTGGCATGAATCGATTGCAACGCTCTGATGGTATCCTTTTCATTGATAACTGCCGAAATATTGATTTCATTAGCCCCTTGACTAATCATTTCAATATTGATTTTTTCATCAGCTAACACTTTAAACATATTGCCCGCAATACCAATAAAGTTTACCATTTGTTTTCCAACTAGGGACACAATTGTCATATTACGAGTAACATCAACAGTACCCATTTTCCGTAATTCAGAAATGGCATGTTTCAATGCAATTTCTTCATCATCAGAAATTTGCAATGCCATAGAAACATGAACTTCCGATGTGGAAATCAAATCCACCACAAGTTTGAAATTATCGAGGGTAGTGAAAATATGTGCTAAGAACCCATGAGACAACGTCTTTTTGTTTGAATGAATATTTACAACAACAATTTCTTGTTTGGCAGTAATGGCAGTAGCACTTCTCTTTTTGTGAGATGCAATGTAACGAGGTGATAAGGTTTCGTAGGCTGCTGGAGGGTGTGGTGGAGTTTCTTCACCTCTTCTTCCAACATTATCTGGATAGATGATAGTTCCTCTGCCAGTAGGATTGACGACGTTTTTAATTCTGATTGGAATTTTTGCTTTAATAACTTGTTCCATGGTGAACGGGTGGATAACTTCAGATCCATAATAAGTCAATTCCGCAGCTTCTTCTGGAGTGACCGAATCTAATAATCTAGCATTAGGAACCTTTCTTGGATCTGCAGTGAAAATACCATCAACTTCCTTCCAAATTTGCAATTCTTCTGCTTGGACTCCAACAGCCACTAACGCAGCACACAAGTCAGTATACCCTCTACCGACCCCATTCAAAAGCCCACCAGGAACAACACCGAAATACCCAGTTAAAACCGGTACTACGTTGCCTTCAGCGGAACATTCTGCGACTCTTCTTCCCAATTCCTGGGCTAAGAATTTGTAGAAGTTGTCATCAAACCCTTTTGAGAAATCATGATTTAATGGGATGATATCAGATAAATCGATATATTTTGCTGGAACCCCTAAATCGTTCAATAAACAAGACATAAACAAACATGATAATTTTTCCCCAATTGACATGATGGAATCGAGAGTTCTTGGAGAAATTTCTCCAATAATCTGACTTGCTCTCAATAACTCTTTGGCACGTTCTATTTCATGTTGAGTATCCTGGATCAATTGATCCTGCAATTGCTGGTTGGACACATTGGCTTTGGCGTTATTTACGTGATCGTCTTCAATCAACTGTAAAATCAGGGCATAGTCCTTGTTATCTGATGCCAAATCAGCGGCCTTCAACAATCGCGAAGTAGTACCTTCAGACTTCGTTTGTGATGAACGGGCAGAACACACAACAGCAACATGGTTACTCTCGTTAAATACCTTGACAATGTCGTTGACGATGTTCTTAGGAAATTTCCCAACAGAAGTACCACCAAACTTTTGGACTACCCAGTTATCGGCTTGGGCCGACTTTAAATCTAGCACAGAATTGTACGATTTTTGCAGCTGTAAATTGGCAGACATTGGTGATAATTATTTGAAATGTGTTTCTGGTAGCAAAACAACAATGAAGTTCCGTCGATACTAAACGAGAATATGAAACGTTTTTTTCCAGTGGTTATGACTCTAAAGCGGTTCTTATAATTTTTCACTTTTTAGTTGATGAGTCAAACAATGGCTCAAAATCACGTGTCCCGGAACCGGAATGCAATCGCAGAAAAAGGTATGCGCGGCGAGGACTGGTAAAGTTGGGTTTTGTGTCACTTGGGTGCAGATTTGGTGGAGCGCTACCATATAAAACATTACCTTACTCAATAGTTGGTTGATTTTTTTTTTTTTATTTGGTGTGTAAGCGCGGTGACTCTCACCACACAATTCTATTTTCTAGCGCGCTACCATGGATTGAAGAATCTACAGTAGCTGGTGGACGTGGCACAATCGGAAGTCAGTAAGACTCTAAACGGAGAAAGAGATTGTTATATGAATCGCCATACAACCTTCCACTCACAATGATAAAACTAGAGCCGCAGAGAATCTGCCACCAGAGAATCTACTTCTTTTCAACCACTAGTGGTAGTTGTGTCGCATTTTCCGTTTTTCGACGTTATCACGTGGGTCAGTACCTTATTTCTAGATGTTTGACACATTTTGCGACAACACTAAACACTGTAGTTAGAAATGAAACCGAACTTGCTAAGACAGTCAAATTTTCACTCTAAACAGTATGATCCCGCCAGACAGAGCTACTTCATCATAATTATCAAAATCCGTATAGAATTTAACCTTTTTCGCACATTTCCCATAGCGTGGTTTTGCGACCCTCATCGGAAAAATCGTATAATGGTGTGGTTTTAGGATGTAGAAGTAGGTAAAATTCGGTGTTGTTAAAATTTTTTAGAATAGCATCGAAACAATGTCGAAACGTTCAGGAGAATCCTTGGAAAATGGCACTGTCGACAAGAAACTAGACACAACTTTCACTAAGGAACAAATTAAAGATTCTTTCAGCCTGAAAATTTGGCAAGATGATTTCCAACTGCAGTTAGAAAAAGAAGTCCAGCAGTCACAACCTTTCAGTTGGGGGACAATCCGTGATTTAATTGATGACACTTTATTGAGAGCAGTGCGTAAAGAGGTGCTTTCGGAAATTGCTTTCACCAAAAAGGAAACTGATATCTACAAAGTATACCAATCTGGAGACTTGGCTAATCTTTCTGGGCTAGACTGGAACGATCTCTCAAGATTGCCAAATTTGTACAAGTTGCGAGCAGCAATTTATTCTGAGGAGTTCAGAGATGTGGTTTCCAGAGTCACAGGATGTGGCAAGTTATCTGGTGTCAAGACTGATATGTCGATCAACACTTATACAAAAGGGTGTCATCTTTTGACTCACGATGACGTTATTGGATCTAGAAGAGTGAGTTTTATATTGTATTTGCCAGATCCTGATAGAGTATGGAAGTCTCAATATGGTGGAGGGTTGCGGTTGTTCCCAGCCATTGTGCCCAATGTTCCACATCCGGACTTTTCTGAAAAATTGGTACCACAATTCAACCAAATAGCATTTTTTACAGTCCAGCCTGGTCTTTCATTCCACGATGTCGAGGAAGTTCGGGAAGACAAGCATCGTTTGTCTATTCAAGGGTGGTTTCATATCCCTCAACCTGGTGAACCAGGGTACATTAGTGGTGAACAAGAACAAACAGAAGCCAAATCGACGTTACAACAGCTTCAATCGAAAGAATTACAAGAGTTTGACTTTCCTAAACCATTCAGAGACGATTTATCGGTTTTCCAATTATCGAAGTTGCGTGAGTTTGAAGAGAACCAAACATTTTCTGAAGACGAATTGGCATATTTAAAGAAATATGTCAACGCCGCCTACTTGTCTGAAGCTAATCTCAAGCAACTTGCAGAGAATTTCATCGACGAGTCAATTGTTGAAATTAACGAATTCTTGACCGAAGAGTTTGCAAAGGTATTGAAAGACAAAATTCGGGATGTGGAGTTGAATGAGCCAACACCCAAAACTTCTGCAGAAATCCCAAGCCCTTGGAAATGCTCAATTCCTCCTCATAAACAAAGATACATGTATATTGATGGTAAAACCGAAATGGCCATCACCAAAGAAGACATCAACAAGCACAATAACATCGGTCCACAAGAATTACCCAATTTCAACTACATAGCTGGGGAGACTGCTGACGGTAAATTGTGTGAATTGGCATCATTCTTGACGTCGGTTGTATTTAAAAAATGGTTAAAGAAAGTCACCAGTCTCGTAACTACATCCGAACAAATATTGGTTAGAAGATTCAGACCAGGGCAAGATTTCATATTGGCAACCACTACAGAGAAACAGATCGCGCGAAATAACAAGGAGTTGAATGCGGTCTTGGAAGCTACCATCAACTTGACACCTACGGCAGTGAATACCAAGAACTGGCAATCCGGAGAGTTTGGTGGGTACGAACTTTGCATGTCTACCAAACGTGATGATTCAGACAACGAAGAGGATGATCCGGCAATCTATAAATCTAGTGATGGAAACGACGACAGTGTGTTATACACAAACCAGTGTAAATGGAACAGTATTACGTTGATGTTGCGGGACCCATCTGTGTTGAAGTTTATCAAGTACGTTAGTATCAATGCCAAAGGGTCGAGATGGGATATTACGGGTCAATGGAACGTTGAAGGAGAAGATGGTGAAGAAGAAGATGGTGAAGAAGAAGAAGGTGAAGAGTAAAAACGATGAGTAGATAGAGAATTACACGTCCAGGTAACACAAAATGAATATATGGTCTAGATTTATACAGTGTGTAATCCACCGTGTATAACCGTTCAGACGTTTGCATATGCTCTAGTAGTTACACTGGTGGGACGATCCCGACCGCATAACCGGACAAACATAGGGTAGTACGGGGCCAAATTCAGGTTATGGCCTATTTGGGTATAGTTTATAATACTGAAGTGTGTCAGGTAAGTGTCGTACCATGATTTTACGTAGTCAGATGGAGATCAAATGTAGCCTTCTGTACACGGACAGATTTTATTGCAAAACAACAAGAACCAATCAGGAATAATTGTAACAAACCCATTCCTATAGTATGGCGACCGCGACGTAGGTGTGCCTGAAACAGTCTCTTGCATCTTCAAAATAGTTTCATGTGGTACGATGGTATCACAAGCCTTTGGCCGGGTAACGGGGGTCTGGGATCACTAAAAAATTAGATTGTGGGATAAACAGAAATGTTGAACAGATTATAAAAGCGACGCAAAAGAAATCTTTTTCTTTTTTCGAGAGGCAGTTTTTTTATCTTTATCGAAAACACCTTGACGATGACCGAAGTTGAACCTAATCCAGTGGTTGTGTTTGTTACCCTCGCCACGATCATTTTGAGTTTCGTTGTGCTCTACTTTTTCCAACAATCCAAAAAGTCAGCTATTGTGTTAAAACCCGATGAGTTTCAAAAGTTCCCATTAATTCAAAAGACAAGAGTCAGCCACAACACTTGTATCTACAGATTTGGGTTACCAAGCTCTACTCACCGTTTGGGATTGCCTATTGGTCAACATATCTCTATTGGGGCCACTATTGGTGACAAGCAAGTTGTAAGATCTTACACTCCAATTTCTACTGATGATGAGTTGGGATACTTTGACTTGATTATCAAGACCTATGAAAACGGGAACATCTCCAGACACGTTGAATCTAAAAAAGTCGGTGAAACTGTCGATGTTAGAGGTCCTAAAGGTGCATTCATCTACACTCCAAATATGGTCAAGTCTTTTGGTATGATTGCCGGGGGTACTGGAATTGCACCAATGTTTCAAATCATTACTCATATCTTGTCAAACCCCGAGGACAAGACTAAGATTAACTTGATTTACGCTAATGTGACTCACCTGGACATCTTATTGAAGGAGAAATTGGAAAAGTACGCCAAGGAACACCCATCGAGATTCTCTGTGCATTACGTTTTGAATGAAGCTCCAGAAAACTGGGAGGGATCTGTTGGATTCGTGACTCCGGAGATCATTGACAAGCATTTACCTAAATCTACCGAGGATACCAAGTTATTGTTATGCGGTCCTCCACCAATGATTTCTGCCATGAAGAAGGCTGCAATGGAATTAGGTTACCCTAAGGCCAAACCAGTGTCAAAATTGCCTGACCAAGTTTTTGTTTTCTAAGTCATTAATGTTATTATATAGAATTGCAACCAATTGAATAGAATTGTAACTAATTGAATAGAATTGTAACTAATTGAATAGAATTGTAACTAATTGAATAGAATTATTCACAAAATAGACGTTGTTTTATAGACTTCGAGTATTTGGCATAATGTCCGTAGTTCCAGAAACATTCTGTATGTTGTGGTGGTTGTGGAGTTGAGGCGCACATCTGAGCTGATAAAGGCAATGATATCCGCTATTGTATTACAGCTTTGCCGTTTTCGGAGACTGCCCCCACAGTATGTCCACTCATCCCCGGTGCGAAGAAGCACTTTGAAACCATTTTCAGGGCTTAAACTGTGTACCGTACCACGCTTGGTAGAGCTAGTCAACTAAAGCGCTGCTTGCAATCAGCGTGTTGGAGTCCTGTTACCACCCAATTGCAACACGACCGCCTAACAATCTCCTATGTGTAAATACCGTTTTACCGGCACCGTTATGCTGCGTGCGATTTACGATATTAAGCGGCTGCACTTAAATGTGGATGGTGCATGCATAAATTGAAAAGAAGTCAGACTGCTGGATATGCTATTCTGTTCTCATCTTTGTATATATAAAGGTTCCGGGGCATTGTTACAAGGGCGACTGCCTTTGGTTGGGTCTTGATAGCCATTCCCTTTGGTTTGAATCCGAACCGATCCATAAACTAGTGGAAGAAGCATGATTGTCGCAGCAGCTAGGGACCTCGTACATTCTCTATACATGCGTGTAGTTTCTACTGTCTACATGGGTCATAGTTACACGCTATTCCTTTTTCTGTTTGATAACCGAGAGCTCTTTCGTCTGATTGTTTGTATGCATAGCGATCCGACTCAATTTACGATCCTCTCAAGTCAGCGAGTATCTAGACTAGTTTAGTATCGTCTTATTGTGGCTATATATAGCACAGCTCGTAATTGAATATCTGAATAACCGTTGACTCTGCCCAACGATTTGCTTTGTGTACCCTATTCGGTCCCTGTGCAGTGATATAGATATATATATATCAGAATATGACACTAAAGGTCAACATGAGAGTTTCATCCATTAGCAATGTTCGGTCAATCTAATCCCTATCGTACATACCACTTCAATTTGAGGATTCGAACGGGCTGCTAGTACTCTGTATTGGGCATCCCTCAATTATGCACACTACGGGACACCCTACACAAAATCCACCTAAACAAGACTACATCGAACGTATCTTTGACGGCCATCCATAAACCTCTGTATTGAATCTTCGGTGTCCACAATATCACTTGTGTAAGTACATCCTTTTTTTCTCTCCATTTTCTTCGTCTTGGCTCTGGTACCACGCTTCAGTAATTCCGAGCATATTTTTCTTATCTATTCCATCTCTAACCCACCAGAACCAAATCAAACTACAACAACTATTTCTCATCCTCACGATATACAACCAATCATACTACATCATCATTATCCACCGCATACGAACCCCAATCACAACTCATGCTGAACCTTGTTGTCGGTATAAATTTCATTATCGCACCAAACAGCTACGTCATAGTCAATCTGTCATATACTTCATAGTGTATCTGCAGATGACCATGTGGAAAGAGTAGTTTATTGTAAACATTATTCTGTGTAACACAAACACCTTCTACATTACCATTACGATTGTCTACTTCTCGTCACTGTGACGCTGTTATACACAAGATTCAGCATGTTGTTTATTGCTTTGTTATCTTGGGGGAGTTTGGTGCTATCAGCTCTGTTTAAGGTCTCGGGCCAAAATTACTTCTTTGCATCAATCGATAAAGATATTGATATGGAATCCATTTCTGGCGACAAGATCGATACTCGTCATTTGCCACCGATTGTTCGTTTCCCATCGGCATCGCAAAAGACCCTTGAAAATGGCGAAATCCCGTCCTATGTTATTGATTACGCCCCACTAGTATACTTGTATTCGGAAGAAAGATATCACCCTTACGACATCAGAGAGTTTGTCACCCACTTCCATGTTACACATCCTAATGGTTCTGTTGTTCCCGGAACCGAAACCGATATGAATTTACAAAAATTGGGCAAGTTATCTGGTAATGAAGACTTGTACTTAACTGCTAACGAAGACTTTGATACTGACCCCAATTGGATCACCGGAATCAAAAATAAACCATCGCTCATTGATGGAGAAATCAAAGACGCACCGGCAACACTAATTGTCGTAGATAAAGGTAATGGTTGGGTTGATGCCTATTGGTTCTATTTCTACTCGTTTAACCTAGGTCCATTTGTAATGGGAGCAGGTCCTTACGGAAACCATGTGGGTGACTGGGAGCACTCATTGGTACGGTTTTACAATGGTAAACCTATTATCGTGTGGATGTCAGCACATGGTGGTGGTGGTGGGTACTACTACAATAATCTTGAAAAATATCCATTAGATCAAAAACATCCCATTATATTTAGTGCAACTGGTACACACGCAAACTATGCTAGTGTTGGCCAACATCCTCACGATTTACCATACAATATTCTTTCAGATTTTACCGATAGGGGCCCGCTCTGGAATCCTTCAAGAAATTATCTAGGATATACCTACGATGGTACAAAAGTGTACCCGGGAAATAATACATCACACAAGGGAAGAGAACTAGAATACGGCAATTGGTTGGCATTTGATGGTCACTGGGGTGATATGCAACTACCATCAAATGACCCACGGCAAGTGTACAACTTAATCGGAGGTTATCGATATATTGATGGACCTACAGGACCACTCCTGAAGAATTTGATTCGTTTGGTGCCATGTGAAAGATCCAAATGGTGGAATTTCTGGGGTGGTTGTATCATTAGAAAGAACATAAAATGGGGAATTGGTGTAGAGAGTGAAGGGTACAATTGTGGGACGATTTTCTTACATGTCAAGCCCAACTGGTTGAAAAAGTTCTTATTGAAGCTTACGTGGGGTGGTGGATTCTGTTTCATTGTTGACATCTTCACAGGATGACCTTCGACAAATTGAGCATGGCGACCTGAAAAGAAAAAGAGACCAGGATTAATGCACAAAATAATATTGTAAATCCAAGTTGTGGTTGCAATAGATTAGATAGACAGGTGACGTATGTTCCTACATAAAATGCCGTCTCAATTTTCGATGAAGAGTCAACTGTTTTCCAGGATAAAAGAAAACAGCTATTTTCATAGAAACTCAAAAGATACACCGCTAATTATTATAAGTATTGGGAATCATACCACACCAGAGAAATGGCCTATACCGATATTTCACACCTTGGCTTTCAAGAGTAGAAAGGATGAATCGAATGATTTTGGCGCTACCATTGTCTTGACTAATTTTGGAAGTTATATGCATCCCGAGTTCCGCTCCGTCTGGCACCGAACAGTACCACCAAGTAATATTTATGACGCACGATGAGATGAAGAATTTCAATCTGCGAAAATTGTTTTCTTCCTATACAACTAAGATCAAAGTATTCGATTTGTGCTCGGGAAATTAGACTCGGAAAACAAGCATTTTAGATATACCGAAATATGCTGAAAGAGAGTATCAATTTTCTAGATCGCGAGGTTCTTTCAGGCAGTTCCTCGTCGCCGTACGAACCAGAAATTGTGGGTCCTGGAAAATGGCAGTCGTTTAAAGATTCATTTAAACCAGTAGAGATACCCGAGAGTTCGTTAAAGAGACGGTTTCAGGACGATGAAGAACTTACGGAAATCCAAAGAATCAACATTCAAACAGCCAATTCTCCGTTAAAGAGAAAATTGAAAAATAGACATCTTCAAATGATTGCTATTGCAAGTTCTATAGGGTCAGGTTTATTGATTGGTACAGGTTCTGCATTACATACCGGGGGTCCTGCTGGTATTTTGATTGCGTGGAGTTTGACAGGTTCGGCCATTTTATGTACAATTCAAGCTATGGCGGAGTTAGCGGTGACATTTCCGATTAGTGGTTCTTTCAATGTTTATGCCAGTAAATTTATTGATCCTAGTATTGGATTTGCTGTTGCCTGGAACTACTTCTTTCAGTTCCTTGTGTTGCTACCATTAGAATTGGTAGCTGGTTCAATGACAATGCAATATTGGAACACATCGATCAATCCTGATGTCTGGGTGTTAATTTTCTACGTAACCGTCATTTCCATCAATTTTTTTGGAGTGAGGGCTTATGGTGAGGCAGAATTTGTATTTTCAACTTTAAAAGTTATAGCTGTCGTGGGATTTATTATTTTATCAATTGTCCTTGCTGCAAATGGTGGTCCTGTAAAGAGCCAACATGGTGCAGAATATTGGCACAACCCGGGAGCATTTGCTAACGGCTTTAAAGGGGTGGCATCTGTGTTTATCACTTCTGCTTTTAGTTTTGGTGGTACGGAATTAGTTGGTTTAACTGCTGCTGAGGCAGATCAACCTAGAAAATCGTTACCTAAAGCAACAAAACAGGTATTCTGGAGAATTTTGATGTTTTATATGCTTTCGTTACTTTTGATCACATTCTTGGTTCCTTATAACAATCCCCGTTTGTTAGGAGCTAACTCTTATGATGTTACAGCATCTCCATTTGTTATTGCGATTCAAGATGGGGGGATTTCAGGATTACCATCAGTTATGAACGCAGTGATTTTGATATCTGTTATTTCAGTGGGTTCATCGTCTGTTTATGCGACTTCGCGTACATTGACAGCATTGGCTGAACAAGGGCTTGCACCTAAAATCTGTGGCTACATCGACAGAGCTGGGAGACCATTAGTTGCAATTATTATCACCAATGTATTTGGGCTCATAAGTTTTATTGCCGCAAGTGGGAAACAAGAAGAAGTATTTACGTGGTTATTGTCTATTTCTGCTTTGAGTTCCATTTTTACTTGGCTATCGATTTGTCTTGCTCACATCAGATTTAGAAGAGCATTGGCAGCACAAGGAAGAAACACTGATGAGTTGGCATTCACGTCCCAAACTGGAGTTATAGGATCGTGGTACGGGGTCTGTTTAAACACACTTGTCATCATTGCTCAATTCTGGCTTGCGCTATTCCCATTACAAGAATCTCCAAGTGCACTGGGATTCTTTGAAGGATACCTTGGGTTCGTGATATTGATAATATTCTACGTAGGGCACAAGATATGGCGAAAGAACTGGATCCTTTTTATTCGAGCCAAAGATATAGATATCGATTCTGGAAGAAGAGAGGCTGATATTGAAGCCGTGAAAAGGGAATTGGCTGAAGAACGAGAAATCCTCAGGTCCAAGCCACTCTACTATAGAGTGTACCAATTCTGGTGCTAAAGTACATTATTTAAAAACATCGACACGGGTCATCCGACCTTTTCTAATTATATATATACCTAAAACTAGTTTTTAGTTCGCATCTTGGACGGATTATAGCTTTATTGATGCTACTGTTCATTAATTTTAATTGACATACTTCATTGAGGCTCTACCGTGTATTTATTAGCGAGGCTCGCTTTGGTCAAGAGGTATCGTATTATATATCCATTATATTGTGAACCAACATCTGTTCCAGCGAGTTAAAGCTCACTTCAAACTAAAAGGGAAACAGCTTGTGAAAGAAATCTGAACTTTATAAAGGTGAGAGTTATGCGGATTTAGTCGCACCTCCTTATTGGCATAAGCAGTTTAAATGTAAGTCGTATGAAGGAAGTTCGTTCGATAAGATGAGAAGCATGGAAATAAGACCGTTTTGTGTTATGTAGTATGTGCAAAAGTTAAATGGGGCTGATAAATCCTCTTCTATGCGCAGCAGTATATCAATGCTGAACACGTTGCAGTCGAACACATTAGCATCTTTAAATAGGTAAGTCCTCAGAATTGGGCATCTAATGTCTTTATATTGCAATACTACCCCAACTAATAGGAGCTGGGAACATGGTATATGAAGACAGAATAGAAGGTCTACAAAATCAAGTTGGGTGCAAAATTTAGGCAAGTAGGGTCCATTAAACAATGGAGATTGACTACAGGAGACAATACGATACCATCAAAATCTGGTATTCCGAATAAAATTAAAATCTACATCCAGGTAGTCCATCATACCTAATCTTAGCGATAGCTGATTAGGAGAGCGATGGATGTCGTGAATGAAGATATCCTGACTGGTTTGTTGGATGACGTCATGAGTAATCAACCCAGGGTAGCTGGCCAACTAAGGGACATCAGAACGAATACTACGATAGCCGGCTAATTATAGTAATTATTATCCCCATTATCGCATAAACTTGATACAGCGTAGATGCCCCAAATAGTTCGACTTTCCCCTTAACCTCGCTAAACTATTAAAATCACGAACGCAAATTAGCGAGAAAATTGTGATGGCGCTACCATCTCTTATCATATTCAGCGCATAGTAACAGAGGTGAATCAAATAGCAGAAGTAGAGTATATGAGTTAGTTGATGTCCACGCATTATCCAAGCTTTGGTCGTACGACCACAGGATTTGGAAGTGTTTTCAAGAGTCTCACAAAGTCTCTCAAATCGACAGCATCCCAGGTGCCTGTCACAATAAACCCTACAGTAGTTGGTGGAGGTGAAGAGTTTCAAACACTTATCCAACAATTGAAGACAGGTTCAATCAGTTCGCGCGCATCAGTTGCTTTGAAAGTTGCTGATTGTTTAGACAAGTATTCCATTTCGTCAGTTCCTGAAATTTGGTATGTTGGTCGAGATCTCTGTCTGGCTAACCATCCCAATAATGTTAGGCAAGCGGGCCTAACTCTATTGATCAAGTGCATTGGACAAAGTTCACCGGCTGTAGGGGATCGATTGATGTATTTTAAAGATATTGTTCATTACTGTCAACTAAAACCTGGTTATAGAATTGACCCATGTTATAATTTATTCATAACTGCGTTGAACCACTTAACCCAATCAGGGGTTGATATCCATGATTTTTGCGTATACGATGATGACAGAAACTTGAATACTTTTATTCTTTCGAGTTTGACGTTTTTGAGTAACGACTTTGCCGAAGACAGTACTTATTTTGAGAATTTGATTTCTACGTTAGAGTTCGTCAATAACTGTTTGAAATTCAATTATGATTCCCTTGATGAATCGTTGGTTTCTTCGACAGTATCATTGATCCTTCGTTTTTGTGGTAAAACTTTGAGAATAGATGTAGTCGAGGCCATACTATCGGTTTTGAGTACTTTGACAATATCAGGAGAAATTCCTTCAAGTTGTTACTACGATGCTATCTATTATTTATCGTGGGTTTATGCGTTGTCATTAAATGAAAATATCAACCTGTTGATCTGGGATTGCATGACAAATTTGATTACTGTGAACGGGAGTCACACACTTAGCATAACTCTCTGCGAGATAATACAAAACCCAGACTTGCGACGATTTAGAAACACTTCGATTAACCATTTGGGGTTGTTGACCCTACCGATAAGCTCTTGTATAGGAGCATTGCAGTTGGTCTTGAAGATTCAAATTGTTAATGCCACACAACACAACGATGTTGATTTGTTCCAGACACTGGTTTTGCAATCCATAAAAATAGCACTTTCGCTGAACATCGCAATAATAAATACATCATTTCTTAGATCGTTCGATAGATTATTCTCCAAGGAAAACTATGCCGAGAATTTCAACATACATCTGCAAGAGCTTTTTAGTAAGGTGCTACCGTTTCATTTTTGGTATTCGAAATTTTCAATGTTTGAAGTTCTCAAATTTCTACAAGTTAATTCTGATCAAGATGCAAATTATCTTCAGTCTATATGTGTTGGATTACAAACTTTGTACGAAGACCATGAGTTAGAGGCTCCAAAGGATAATTTGGTTCAGTTTTTTATGCATTTCCACAGGTATTTGAGCAAAGACAATATAAAGTTTGTGTTCAAATACTACACCGACGAAAAGCTTTGCACAATGCTTAACCCTTTATGGAAAGATGACAGTTTGAATCTTTTAAGCTACTTTTACTATAATTCAGATGATGTTCAAACTAAAATTGATTGTTTGCGAGTTATCATTGAGGCTTTGACCATATCAATCTCAGTATCTACAGACAAAAATGTAGATTATGATCTACTTCTTGAAATTTTGAGAAAATCGAACAGGGAAAAGGATATGTTATTGGTGGATTTCTTGATTGATGAGATTTTTGCATTTGTTGCATTTCAATGTCCCACTGATGTCTACAGCCAATGTTGTTCATTAATTATTCAAGACTTGAAAGAAAGTGCCAATGTCGTGACCGTGGACAAGGCTAGCCGGTTTTCCTCTTTAGATTCATTTGGTACATCAGGAGGGAAGACCAATGACACGCTTGGTTGTCACTTTTCAGTGTTATTTCTCGAAAAGATAGCTACATCAATGGCTCGTATATTTTTGTTGACATTGGATAATGAGTCTTCAAAAGCTAAAGAAACTTACGAGGTTATTATTGCGCTTTTTGAGCATTCATTGGTTTTCAAACAAGTAGAAATTTTGTTAACTCTCAGTAAATGCTTGATTCGGATAAGAGCTACTACAGAAAATTACATTTACTTAACACAGCCAACAGACATGACTGGATTGGCTGGTACCTTCAAACGTAACACAGAGGATCCCGAATTTGTACAACAGGATCATTACAAATGGGTCTACCCGGAGCAGTTACTGTTCTTGCCAGAGAAATACTTTGATAAGCCTAGCCGGAGATTGGTTTTATATTCTGGTGAAGAAAATGTTGATGTCATTGAAGAGGGTAAGCACGAAATTGATTTATCAACTTGGTTTAAGTACGTGGTGACCATAATGGAGCAGTTTATTGACTGGGAATTATATTCTTTTGTTTGGGCCCACTTTTGTTCACAGCTATCAAATATGCAATTATTCAACAACAGTCAAAATCATGTAATTAAGTTGAAATCAATTATATGCGATCAATTGACAATTAATTTGCCATCTTCGGTAGAGATCCCCAAAGGTACAACTAAAGCAGATCTTCAAGTGGCATTAATCAGATCAATGTCAGCCTTAGTCGGATACCGTAATCATTTTTCGAAGTATGACGAAGATCAATTGATCAAGGCATTGATTTTTGGATTAGATTGGTGGGAAAGAACTGCTATTCCATGTATCAACATTTTAACTGTGTGTTGTTATGAAATGCCTGCTTCCATGCAAAAGTTTGTTCCCGTCATCTTAACGAAGCTACAAACTCGGGTTACTAGTACAATTGCAAGCACTCATACGCTTGAGTTTTTGATGGCATTAATCCAAGTACCGGTTTTGATTTCCAACTTCACTCTTGATGACTTCAAACGGGTATTTGGAATTGCATTCAAGTATATTCAGTTTGCTCATGATATGAAAAGTAGAATACAAGAAGGTTCAAAGTCATCGAAAAGCGATCCCAATATTTTGCAACAATATGGTGTTGATGCTGAAGTTGATAAAACACCATCTACACAATTGAACGACTTTACTCCGATTTTAACCCAGTATGTCTTTACATTTTCGTACAGAGTTATTTCAGACTGGTTTTTGAATATGGGCATAAACAATCGGAAAAGAATATCTTCGTATTTGATCAAAAATCTTATAGGATGTACTGAAGTTAAAAATGAGTTGGACGATCACACAATAGGATATTTGGACTTCATATATAGATTTACGTATAGTGACTTGCCTTTGGTTTTTACAACAACCAATGGTAGATACGTCAATGATGAAGTCCAAACAAAACGATGGATAATGGGAAACATTATCATCACTATGGAAACTTATACTCAAAATGGAGACTCTACGTGGTCCATAACACGCCCAACTGGTGTAACCAAATTAGACATCAAGTTACATGATCAACCAAAAAATGTTGATGAAGAATCCAAATCGATCATAGATTCAAATTTTTACTTGCTTCAACTATTTGAGAATATCAGTAAGACAAATACTAAACCAATACCTGTTATAGATGACTCTGTTACTGAACGAGCATTTTCAGTTTTGGATAGAATACCAACAATGGAATTTCACAAAATTGGTATAATCTACATAGGACCATGGCAGAAAGATGAACAAGAGGTTTTGTCAAACCAAACTGGGTCACTCTCATACCAAAAGTTTATCAGTTCAATTGGAAGTTTATACAAGTTGAACCAAACACCACGTCAGATTTATGTTGGTGGGTTAGATACTGAGAATAACGATGATGGTGAATATACAAGGTACTGGCAAAGCAAGACAGTCCAGGTTGTATTTCATATTGTTACGATGATGGGTGGAAACAATTTGAATTTGAAGAAAAGACATATCGGGAACAATTACGTGAATATCTACTTTGATGAATCAGGAGAAACGTTTAATTTCAACATTATCAAATCCCAATTCAACTTCTTGAACATTGTTATTACTCCCCATAGTTTCACCTGTAATGACAAGAGAATTGGCAGTAAGCAGTCGCATGGAACGTTTTTCCGGGTCAAGATTTACAGAAGATCAGGCGTACCTGGGGTGTTCTCAATTAGTCATTTCAAGTTGATTAGTGAAGATAACTTGCCCGGATACATTCGGAACATATCGATTATTGCAGATCATTTTGCAACCATATGGCACAATGTTAGTTATGTTAGCAATTGGTCTCGCAGAGTTAAACAAATTAACAGCATCATAACAAAGACAAAAGCCAGTCACGAAACCATTAGGGTGACAGAAAAAGAAGAGAAAAGTCATAATACAACTCAATCATTTTTACACCAACTACAAGAGAAACCAGTCAATTATCGTGAGGATGATAACATGAACTATGAGTACTTGACTGCAGAAAATGACGACATATACCAGTTTGTTGAGTTCAACTCCTACACCAATTAGACACGTTAGTTATTCAATGGTCTTTTTTTGGTTGTAAACTTGAGATACCACCGATTTGGTCCGTTTAGTATATTTCCACCAAACAACTGTTGCACTGCCTAGACTCGATTTGGAACTAGCAAACAATGAAGCCTTGACTGCATACCGGTTCTGAACAAACGGTGAAAATTATGGTCTACATCTGTGGCATTAACCTACATCGTACTCACATGAATTAGGAATGTTAAACCTACCGATGTCGGTTTAGCCTAAGCACCTGCCATCTAGACGGCAAAGCTTAGGGTGTTATATGACGGTCATCGGACGGCAACAATATACGAGCCACGGATTCGGTTATCTCTGTATTGGAAGAAAGGTAACGGATATGCACATTCAAATGACACAACGAGTTATGGATGAAGTTGTACTGTGGACCACCAGGTAGCATCCACAGTCATATAGGGGTACTATAACCACACCTTCGACGGTATAGTATACGAAAATCCATCGTTACCTCAATACAGGACTACATTGAGTACAAACCAAATTGTATTACCAGAAGAGTACATTAAATATACAATTTGCTCACTTTTGCACAGTACAGTTCCAGCAACATAATTTTGCTAGATATAGAAGTTAACTAGCTACGCCGTGCGACGTCCTTAGATAGATATAGCTTGTGACGAGCACCAAATGTAATTTAATGAGCCCCACGTGAAATTGAAGCTAAACGTACGTCCCGGTGAATGAGGGTTATCACCAAGTAGGTTAGTGCGTTTTTCAGACACCCATATCCATTGTATCGGTAACCCAGTCGGAAACCCTGTGTGTCAAAGCTAAGTCCGGTTTATACCCGTACCATTTGCTCCGGCAACAATTGCTTTCCCGTAGCGCAACCACAAAAGTTGAAAATACTCTACTAAGTTAAACTACAACTGCAGATCGCACAGATGGCGTCAGAAGTGACGAAAATGTGCTCAAACAAGGCATTAATGCGATTTCCGTCAACCATTTGCTAGGAATTTTTCAGAGTTTTCATCGAAGGAATGAGGGAAAAAGAAATTTCTTATATAGCGGACTATATCTCAAGTTAGGTTAGATTACTAATTTGCAAACATTCGGGAAAACTGTTCTTTAGCGGTTGTTTTCGAAGTAAAGTGCCCTGATAGTTGCTTGTTCGTAGCAGTAGGTTCAAATCACTGCAATTTGGGTTAGTTTGGCGTCAATAAATTTTTGTCTGCCACCACCTCCATTAGTACTACGTTTAGTGCAAGACTTGTGAAACTAGGTAATTTCCTCCTGTGGGTGGTCATTTCACATTAGTTGACAAGTGAATTCATTTTGGAACAACCGTGGGACCAACTATTGTTCAGTCTTCTGCTGCTGTTGCCAATTTTCTGCTAGGCCCATCTCATCTCGTTAGGTCTGAAATTTTTAGAGTTTAGACTACGTGTGGTTTTGGTTAGCATTTTCAAGTAAATACACCGTTCAGTTACTGCTTCATCTATTGCTAGCAGTATATCTCACTTATCTGTTTTATCATGACAGAACTTTCATCTACCGCGTTGTTGACCAAACGTGGCTTCGACTCTGTGTGCAAATCAGTTGGGTTCCATAATGAAGCTTTGGCCCATTTGACCCACCAATATCAAACTGACGAATTCAGTCAGCAACAATTATTAACCTCACTTCAATTGCTCTACACCACCATCAAGGATAACCGAGGAAAAATCGTCATTTGCGGTATTGGGAAATCGTTCAAAATTGCTAACAAATTGGTAGCTACATTAAACTCGTTATCAATCAATGCAGCAGCATTACACCCGCTGGAAGCATTGCATGGTGATTTGGGTATTATTAATGAGAGTATCGACACATTGATCTTGTTAACAGCATCAGGAAACACACCTGAGTTGTTGGCATTGTTACCTCATCTATGTCCGGAATTGCCTATCATATTGTTGACTTGTAATAAACATTCCAAGTTATCATGTCACGGTCAAGTTTCGTCGCTACTCTACGTTGAGTTGCCAGAATCCTTGTCAGAATCTACAATTCATGGATTGCCAGCACCAACAGTATCGACATCATTGTCATTGATCTTGGCTGATGCTACTATCATCGCTCTTTCAGAAATGTTGGAAGAAGATGTCCTCAAACGGAAAACATTATTCTCCAAGAAACATCCAGGAGGGTCAATTGGGGCTAATTTGGCCCATTTGAACGATAATATACCAATGGCAGCTACAAATTCAGTGAACTATTCTAGTCAAATTTCACAAACATCTTTATTGAGCTTGAACAAACTAAAAATAGATGGCAACAAGTCGAATCTTTCTAGCTTGATTAGCTCTGATGACGAACTAGGAGATGATATCGGTGACTCTGGTGATGATGGAGATATCTATATCAAACACACACCAAATATCAATGTCAGCTTATCGAAGAAAATTCAAAATTCTAATTCGGTTTTAATTGTCGAAAGGGACATTTTATGGACTTTAAATGATGAAGCTAAACTTACAAAATGGTTGGCGCTTTACGACTATTTGGTTTTAACATCGACAGAACTGAAAAATGCCATCGAAATGGTGAAAGTGAAAAAGTTGTACAGAAAATTGTCTACAACTAATCAAGATCAGTGTTTCAATTGGTCGGTCTTCAAATTGAATTTGATGCTTCAATTTTCTGAAGTACGTATCTGATTGGTTATGAAGTGATCCTAGTTAATGCTTTTTTTAAGTCGGAATTAATTTACTGAAAGAGCCACTTTGGGTAAGGGTGTCTCACAGTCACCTGCAATTGCGAGAAATCTTAATGAATGTTTTTGCTGTGACTTTCTAAAAAGGCTTGTGCTGGGACGATTCAGTTGTATCCTGAATAATGGTCTTGAATTATTATGGTTTGATTTAATCACATTGAGACCAGGTTTAATGAAGTTTATGAGTTAATAGTTTTATATCACATCACGTTTATGAAATATATATATACATTTATTATTGTTCTAAATTACTCAAAAGAGATAAATACACACTGTAGACTTCCTATACACAAGAGGAACTTAAGTAATCAAAAATTAAATGGAAAATCAATCAATTACCTAGCCGAACAAACTGGATAATTTTTCAATATTTTCAACAGTAAATCAGGAGTATTGTCATATTTACAAACCGAAATGAACTTTAATCCCCACACTTAACATTGTAATGGGTACTAAAATGATAAGTTCCTTTATACAATTATTTTTTCAAAATTTCGACTTTTTTGAAATCAACTGTTCTCTGCTTCAATTAAGGCAGTTTCTGCAACCACGATCATCTTTTCAACAGATGCTAAATGTTTGCCATAAGTATTTTTGGATGAAATTTGTTTCAAGTATTGTCTTAATTTGGTGACCAAAATACGTTTTTCTTCACTCTTAGCATCAAATACTTCAACCAACTTTTGGATGACGTAATTTGCGTACTGATCCTTCATCATTAATGCTAATGGTGAATCATCTCCAACCGTCTCAACTTCGAATGATTCATTTCCAATCATAACTTCACGAAGAATCCGTTTTCTTTGATCTTGTGTACCATATTTGATACATTTTTCAATAACGTTCGATGCAAATTTGTGTTTAGAAAAATTAACAACTGATCCCAAAACTACTTTCAAAATTTCTTCACGATCTTTGGCTTCACCTCGCTCTAAAATATGTTGCATAACATAGTTACCATATTGATCTTGAATCAAGTAGAAAATAAATCTCTTCAATTCATCCAAAATCTTCTGTTGATCCTCAACACTAGAGTACTCCAACAATCTCTGGATAACACGACAACCATATGGATGGGTTGATAAATGGTAAATTTGGTTTCCTAAACTTTCCAATACAAAACCAATCTTGTCAAATGGCACTCGTTCAATAGATTTTTGAATAACATGATTACCATTTTGATCCTTAGCACAAATCAATACATAGTCTTTCAACTCTTCAATAATTCTAAGTTGACCCTCTAATGGAATTGCTTCCAATGCCCGTTGGACAACCCGACAACCATACATCTGTAATGACAACTCATAAATATGGCCAACCATGTAGTCAAGTAAAATGTTCTTTTGAGTTTCAGTTCCGTATTCAAAGTATTTCTGAATAACATAGTTACCAAATACATCGGTCATCAATTCGTAAGAAATATCTCTGATTTCGTTGAAGATAACTTCCTTTTCTTCATCGCTTGAATCTGGCAACTTCTGTTGGATAAACCTAGATCCATGTTGATCCTTGGTAAATTCAACAGCATGGCCATAAATATTTTTCAAGTAATATTCTTTGCCTTTAGTATTAGAGCGAATTTCCTCCAACAATGGTGATCTGTAAATGTGGTTGGCTCCCTTTCCGGCAGACGAGTTCCCATTTCTCGCGTTCTTTCTTTTCGAGTTGCTGCCATTACTGGAATTATTGGTTCCATTTCCATTGGAGTTGTTGCTATTGCTGTTGTTAGCTGTACTTGCTCCACCGTTGTTGTTTTTGCTGGAGTTGGAGTTGTTACCATTTCTTTTGCTATGATTGTTTTCAAATAATGGTTGAGATAAATGGTCAAGTGGTGGAGGAGAAAGCGATGGTGGGATACCCATCGGTGGAGGAGATTGTTGATACATTGGGTATGGAGTGAAATTAGGGAACATGAACGACGCTGGTGGAAATTGACGATTCATTAAACCAACACCACCCGGTTGATGGGTACTATTCGATTTCACTTGTTCATCTTCCTCGGGCTCTTCAGTATTCGAGTCTTCCTTATCAGCACCCTCTGGGTTTGGTGCACCGTAACTCATTAAATTGTACAAACTAGGATCCATAAATTGAAGAGGAGCTTGAGGTACCATGAAAGGTGGAGAGTTAATGGGGCCATTTCTACCATAATTGTATGGTGGTGGAACTGGAACTGGACCGGGCCCAGATAATTGATTATCCATAAAGTATCCATAATTTGCCGGAGTAAATGACGATGCATTTGCTGGATTCCAGAACGTGGTGGAGTTTTGTTTATCGTTTATGTTTGCTTTATTGGAGCTTGAATTTGAACTGTTGGTGTTTGGGTTATTTAAGTCTGAAGAAATGGATAATGTTGCCGAGGTCTGGATAGGCGAGTTGTTGTTATAATTGTCAATCTTCTCACTTATTGACTGGTGTCTCGAAGTTCTTGAAACGGGGATATTCAAACTTTCGTTTAATGAACCATGAGGACTGGCTAATAGATCCGACCCTAACTTGATGGAGTTATCGTTGAAACTCGTTCTTCTTGATCCGTTATCCAAAGTTAGTTTGCCGAATCCGTTTGATAACTCTATTTCTCTCGTGGCATCAGCCACGGTTGAGAACTTTTGTAAGAATCCTTCCTGCGGAGGGTGTCTTGAGGCAATCCCACCCGAGATGGAAGCAGTGCCAAAATTTAATCTTTGAGAAGGGTTAGTTGTGTTGTTGTTACTGTAGGAAACGGTGGCAGACACGCCTACTGGGTCTGTCATCGCTGACAACGACCCTTTCTTCAACCCAAACACATTACGGTCAAAGTCATTTTCACTAAACGAGAACTTTCTACCCTCGGTCATGGGGTCCAAGAGCTTGACAACCTGAGGATCAACTCCTCCCAACGCACCGTACTGTGATGACGATAGTGGGGTATTGGACTGGATCGGCAGGTCATTGCTGCCAGACCAAATAGTTTCGGAAGGCATTTTCAGAAGATGATGATAAAATCACTAGATCCACAAATAAAGGGAAACACTCGCACAATAATACTAAACACCCGCTGGTGACAAAGTGTCGATGTAGTGTCACGGAAACTAGCAAAAAAACGCTACGAAAACGATGGCGTTTATACGATGGAGAGTGACGGTGAAATCACAAATCAAAGTCCTTGGTGAAGACAGACACAAACTACTGAAATCTCACCACAATAGTCACTGCGTGTGTGCTAACAAGTCAAGCTCACACAAGCGACGGATTCCGATAACTTAGGTTGGTATTTCGCTAAGATACTAGAAAAACACCGGGTTTATTTCCTGTGCCATTTATTGTGGGAAATTTTGTTGTAGTGCGAAAAACTGACACAAAAGGAAATTTTCCATTTACCATACAAAGCTGAGTACACGGTTCGAGTTAGTGGTGGCATTTCATGAGCAAACTCGGGAAGCTGGCGAGCGATACGCTCTCGCGCTTGCTCTATGCCACGAAATCGCAGGAAATTGCCCCCAAGTTGGGGTCTGTATCACGATTCCTTTACGAGCATAACCATCCACCATCCAAGTCATTGTTAGATGATTTGCTAGAAAATGAGTGGAAGCAACGTCCGGTGGTAGAGGTGCTACAAGATCCTACTTTGAAGAATGTTGTCAAGTCGAATATTTTGCGACTTAATTGTCCAAACTCGTACATTTCCCACGCTGATTTTAAGAACGTGTTTCCCATAAACCGTGAAAGGCAGTACTCTTTGAAAAACGAGTATGCTGACGGATTCCCGTTCCATTCCATCAAGTCAAGAAATCCTATCACGTTGTTGTTTCAAAATGCATACTATTTGGTGTTCCAAAACCATATACATGCTGCTGTATATTATAAAGAGACCCTGGACAAAACAATTAACGGTGTCAACCTTAAGTGGGAGTTTGTCAATTTGAACAAATCGCACTTGAGGAACCTTTCTTCGCCGTATTTGGGCCCAGGTGCGCCCACTTCTCCTATTAAACCATCGTCAGATTTTCCATCTTTGTTCAACTCATCACCACAGAAATTGGCTCATATAAATACATTATTGGCACTTCCAGAAAACGACTACAAATCCGTCGAACCATTCAATAATTTCCATCTACTATCGTTGGTCATGGACTACAATTCCAGAGCTGTATCGGTGCTAGTGAGGAATTTACCTTTTGGGTTGTCCAAACATACTTTACCAAGATTGCTTTGGGACTACGACTTGGCAAGATCAAACCCAATAATTCCGTTGGTCAACGATCCCCCAAAGGAAATTAGCTTGAATTTGTTGCGGTTCCAATCGTCCAAATGTGCAAATCGGTTTGTCCGAAACTTTCATGGTAAACGGTGGGACACCATGCAACACCAGCAAAAGGAAAAGAAGCTTTATGATCCAATTCTTTGCGAGGTTCTTGAGCAAGAATAATTCCACTTGTATATAGTCATGTGTACCATATTTTTAACGTTTAATGAATAACTATTATGCTAAATTTATTGAAGTATACAGTTTGGAACTTAGAAATGAATTATGCTGACTGTTGAAACAATAAATGCTGTTACGACAATGTGGTTCCATTGTTCTAATGATACGGTAGTTAGCTCATCAAGTTGTCTAGCGATTTCCAACTCGTTCGAGTAATTTCCCACGATACGTTGGAGTTATGGCTCTCATTAGAATCTTCAAATGTATGTGACGTGCTGTTTGCTTTCGCCACAATGGTGTACTTTTCCCATATCCGTCTCTTTTTCCATACTATAATGATGGAATCGTTTCCTGACCACCCAAGAACGCCTTCATCATTTATAAGTGTGTCTGGGTCAGTGTGATATTTGTTTGTATTGACGGAACAAAAAGACCAGGTGCTGTTGAAATAGTTTGGGATGGGAATTGGTAAGCCAATCCGCTTTAATATGTGCTGACGATTGATTGCTACTTCGTCGGTGTTGCCTATGGGGATGTTGTAGACATGTAAAGTATTTTTGTCGGATAAAACTGCGAGTCTTGAATCATTGTGACTAAATTTCATGGATGTAATCACTGCTTTGTCAATGCCTCTTCTAAACTCGTATAATAAGGCAGTACTTTGAGTGAAATGAATTCTGATTAATGTCCCGGTCTCTGAAGCTGATGCAATCAACGTACCGGCACGGTTTAGTGCTAATGCTCTAATCTTCGACTTGTGGGCTTTGATGATGCTGACAATGTTCTTTTCTTGACCGTGAGGTGAAACATCCACTAGCTGGATCTGACCGATTTGTCTTCCTGGAAATGCTAATGTTTGAAACTTGATATTGCTGTCTGATTCATTCAAGGAAGGAGAAGGAGAGGACGAGTTGGATCTTGACGTGAAAGATGATGTAAAAGATGACGGAGATGATGATGAAACTGGTCTCTGTGACAGGTTGGTGGAGATATTACTTGTATTAACTGACAAGTCTGCCAAACCAAAGTCGTTATCGATGGTATCGTAGGCTGCGAGTTTCTTTGGTGGGGTTGAAAAGCCATACACAATGACTTGGTTCTTTAATATGACAATGATTCTTATTCTCGATAAAAGTACATTTAGAATGGGGCTCGGAAATGGCAAATTCAATGAGTTCTTACGTTTTAAATCGTCCCAGATCACCAATCTGTTATTAGGAAACTTCGGGTTGGCACCACCACCAACTAGTGCGAGGTAGTTTGTTCTATGGAGCATTCGAATGAGGCCAATTCCCGAGCCATTGCTGGTGGCAAAGGTCCGTTGTACTCTCAACTCGATAGGATTAGTATTGAACACAAGGAATCCCAGATCGTGGCCAATGGCAAAACATCCTTGATCTTGGTTGAAACTGGTGTCTAGGATCGACAATTCATGACTGTGAGGGTTAGGAGTACGAATGTTCATGTCATAACACAGTATATGGGCGGAGGTAAGGAGGGAATTGAAGGAGGATGATCTGATGCTAGACTGGATTAAGGAACTCAATGGATGTAATCAGATGGATGTAATCAGACGGATGTGAAAACTGTTGCAATTTACGGATTGAATACTGAAGGGAACGACTTAGTTGTAGACAAATCCAAGGAAATCCCGAGTAGATGCAGAAAGGGTATCACAACCTTTATAAGGGTGGGGGAGTATGAAATGTACGTGAGGGATTCACGGGCAAACGATCCAATTGAACTTAGAAATAGGCCGGCTATAGTAAGTCCACGTCAAACAAGGACAGATTAGTGATGAAAAATCCCCCAGTGTCGTATAGTAAAATGAGTAATAAGGATAAAAAACAAAAACAAATAAATAAAATACCACAAACAGTGATCCAAACAGGCAACTTTCACTGCAGCAGGCATCCAATACTGTGGTGAGAAAAATGCAAATTGGTGAGAATACGCGGCGAGATCAGCAGCATCGTACGACAAAGTTGCCACAACCAGTATTTGTAGATCAAGCTACTGGTGTTGAGTCTAGTGTGGTATTGGTGATTGAGAACTTTTACTGATATATATAGCAACTATTGAGAACTGTAGTAACAGAAGGAGTTTGTTTGGACTTTGGTACTGTGACAACATTTGACACAACCGGGGTAACTTCCATGTTGATTTCCGGGCTGTTACCGATACTACTGGCTACTCTCTTGTCCCACTCACCCATTATCAGTGCAACAAGAAGTCGTTTCACTGGTACTAAAGCTTCAATTCCTTAATTCTAGGTATGATAACGTTGATGCAAATTGACGTAATACTACTAGCAAATACGATTTCAACAGCCACAACTGCTTTGAAAACTACAGTTACATACTGATGTTGTCGATTGTGGCCTGTTGCTACGGTTTACCGTGCTTGTCCTGACAAGACGTTCTTGTATTCTTTCAAAGTGTAGTACCAGAAGACACATTGTAAAATTAAAATTAGACCCAAAAAGCTCCTTGAAATTTGATCACTAGCAGATGGTTGAAGAGCAATGTAGAAGGTAAGAGCCCTTTCCAAGTAAATGCTGTCTTAGTATAGTTGCATAGTCTTTTTTAGATTTTCTGGTATTTCCCTTGTTTGAAGTAGTTGTATTGCAACTATGGATCTAGATTCATCACCAATAAGGCATTATAATGAAATTGGTACTGAGTGTCAAATTACTAATGCTGCCATATTGGTACATTTCGAGAAACCTGCCACAAGGTACCGTTTTCGGGCTCTAATTAATGTACCTGTTTAGAAATCACTACGAAAGAATTTATTGGCTACATCATTGATGTATAAAAGTCTTCACAAAAGTCACCTCGCCACCTCAATATTGTGTCATAGTGGAATCTTGGTACGGTTCAACTGTGCAAGACAGGATTGTTTGTTTGACTTGACAGGTTTAATATTTTCCAGTTTCTGTATGTACCTTTTCATGCATGCATCTACGTATTTATGCAACACTTTACATTTGCATATATTTGCATCAAAGGTACTTTGATGAACCTATCTCGTTTGCGTATGTTTAATAAAATTGCGATAGCTAACACTTTTTTACGTTAACATTTCTGATTCATGATATTCATATTTCATTTCTTTCCTCGAAAATTTTATTGAGCCACCAATATGATGCCCAACCGAAAGGTCAATTCAAATGAATTCGAGGTATGTTACCATTCTTTTACCGTGTATTTGTCTTCTTGTTACGTGTTTTCTAATTAATCTTTCGTTTATTGGATAAGATTACAAGATGTAAATTATTACATCTGCTTATCGCCACTAGAATACGTGATCATCTACATTGAAACCAGTTCAATGTCAGATTGTGATCACATGTACAGCTATAACTACTTGGTTTCATTGGTTTGTCTACTTTGCTGTTCAATGAACATTCTTCCGTGAATTCAATTTTGGTGTTTTCAATCACTCTCGATATCCATGACCTCGTCTTCTTCACTCGATTCTTCTCCCTGTTGTAATTCCTTCACTATAACATCTAAATCTGTTTCATCGTCGATATTATTTGTTCGCAAAGGTGTCATTAGTTTTTTGTGTTTGTTTTGTATTTTATCCTGTTTCTTTCTTTGCTGAAGGGTAGGAATATTCAATTCAAACAACTTGTCACTAGTGTTGAAAAAGAGCGATCCATTCTCATTATTGATTTCTAGCGCTCGCTTTAACAAATCTTGTGCAATAGCATCGGCCGGGGATATCGCTAAAGCATCATGAAGTATATCAATTGCCTTGTAATAATTACCTAATTTTAGGTGAATCAATCCAATGGCAGATAATATATTGGCGTCATTCTTGTTACTTATTTTGATAACCTG
>Ga0209941_1000594_pt1 | contig 40144 bp, 39 predicted proteins | sample ThiBiot_300_plan_FD_183945 | JGI IMG/M metagenome (GOLD analysis project Ga0209941, IMG submission 183945) | Wastewater bioreactor microbial communities from Cape Town, South Africa - Thiocy_solids_1 (SPAdes) | ecosystem: Engineered > Bioremediation > Thiocyanate > Unclassified | place: South...
TCCGCGATCTGCGCGTCGACATCGGTGAGCGCACGGTGCTGCAATCGGTCACGATGGACGTGCCCGAAGGCGAGCTGGTGGTGCTGATGGGCGCCAACGGCAGCGGCAAGAGCACGCTGGGCATGGCGTTGGCGGGGCACCCGAGCTACCGCGTGGCCTCGGGCCAGGCGCTGCTGGGCGGCATCGACCTGATTCCGCTCGAGGCGCATGAGCGGGCCCGTGCCGGCTTGTTCGTGTCATTCCAGGCGCCACCCGACGTACCGGGTGTCAAGAACAACCTGTTCATCCGCACGGCGATCAACGCGATCCGCCAGGCGCGCGGCGAAGACCCGCAGGATGCGTTCGACTTCCTCTCGGGCGCCAAGGCGGCGGCCAAGGAACTGGGCCTGCCGGCGACCATGCTGAGCCGCCCGGTGAACGAAGGCTTTTCGGGTGGCGAGCGCAAGCGCAACGAGCTACTGCAGCTGTCGCTCATGAAACCCAAGCTCGCGATGCTCGACGAGATCGACTCGGGCATGGACGTGGATGGCGTGCGCGCCGTCGTCAAGCTGGTGGAGCGCATGCGCGGCGAAGGCACGGCCTTCATCATCGTCTCGCACTACCTGCAGATGATCGAACTGCTCCAGCCTGACCGCGTGCTGCGCCTGGATGGCGGCAAGATCGTGGAAGAGGGCGATATCGAGTTGGCGCGCCGCATTGCTCGCACCGGCTTCAAGCAGCATGCGGCGGCCGCCGAGGCTGCGGCCGTGGGAGCGTGATGATGGATGGCGTTCAAACCCAACGGCAGAGCGCACGCGAGCACGCGCAGGCCCTGGTCTGGCCCGGTCGGCGCAGCGAACACTTTCGTACACTGCCCCCACCCGCGCTCGAGAGCTGGCTGGGCGCGGCCGAACTGCCGGAGGCCTATACAGACAGCGGCTGGACCCTCCAGGAGCAAAGCGCGGCGGGCGTGACCGCCAGCCATCTGAGCGCGCTCGATCCGGCGCAGCGCGGCACCTTGTTTGCCGATCTGCCTTCACCCGACGACGATAGGGCCGCGCCGTTTGCCTGGGCCCACCGCGCGCTGTGCACGGCGGGGTTCCATCTGTCGGTGGCGGCCACGGGCGAGCCCCTGGTGCTGCATCTGAACCATGCCGCGACGGGTGCGGTGGAGGCGCCACTGCTCATGCTCGAGGTGCAAGAGGGCGCACGGCTCGTGCTGCTGGAGCAGCATGACTTTGGCGCGCATGAAGGCGGGGTGGCACAGAACCTGATCGCGCACATCCATGTGGCGCGGGGCGCGCATGTGCAGCACCTGCGCATCGTGGCGCCGGGCGCGCAGGACCGTGTGGCGCATCACGTGCATGTGGCGCTGGACGCGGATGCGTACTATGCGCAGGCACTGGCATCCATCGGCAGCGGCTACCATCTGCAGCGCAACACCGTGGCGCTCAGCGGCAAGGGAGCCGAATCGCGCCATGCGGGATTGGTTCTGACGGCGGGCAAGGCGCTGGACTACCAGATGTACGGCGACCTGCTGGCGCCGCACACGCGCCACCAGGTCGAGACGCTGACGCTGGCCAGCGGCAAGGCGAAGACCGTGGCCAACGCCTATGCGCGCATTGCGCCCGGCTCGGACGAGGCCGACGTGTTCCAGCGCCTGACCGGCGTGGCGCTCGAAGGCCAGCCGCATATGCAACTGCGTCCGCACCTGGAGATCCTGCACGACGCGGTGCAGGCGGTGCACGGCGCCACGTGGGGCGCGCTGCCCGAGGATGCGCTGTTCTACGCGCGCCAGCGTGGTCTGGATGATGCGACCGCGCGTTCGCTCATCATCGAGGGCATGGCGCGCGCGGTGCTCGGGCGCTGCATGGGCGAGACGCTGGACAACCCCGAGGCGCCGTTCACGCAGTGGCTTGACGGCCCGTGGCTGCACGAGGCCATCGCCCGCCAGTGGGGCGCGGCAGGGGAGAGCATCCGTGGGTGAAAATTTCGCAACGGCCAGCGTAGGCACCCTCGACGTGCAGGCGGTGCGCGCGCTTTTTCCGGTGCTACACCAGCAGGTGCACGGCCGTCCGCTGGCGTACCTGGACAACGGTGCGACGACGCAGATGCCGCGCTCGGTGATCGACGCCGTGAGCGGCTTCGAGGCGCACGACCGTGCCAACATCCATCGCGGCGTGCACACGCTGAGTCAGCGCGCGACCGACGCGTTCGACGGCGCGCGTGCGGTGCTCAAGCGCTTCTTCAGCGCTGGCCGGGAGCATGAGCTGGTCTTCACCTCCGGTACCACCGAGGCGCTGAACACCATCGCCAATGGTCTGTGGGCGGGCGGCCCGGCGCATGCCTGGCTGCACGAAGGCGACGAGATCATCGTGAGTGGTCTGGAGCACCACGCCAACCTCGTGCCGTGGCAGCATGCGGCACGCCACACGGGTGCCAAGCTCCTCATCCTGCGCGCTGACGACGAAGGCCGGGTACACGAGGCCGATCTGCGCAAGCTGCTCTCGCCGCGCACCAAGGTATTTTCCATCACCGCCTGCGCCAACGCGACGGGCGAGCGCCCACCGTACGAAGCGATGCTGGCCATGGCATCACAGGCGGGGGCGCTCACGGTGCTGGACGCCGCGCAGGCCGCGAGCCACGCGGTGCCGCGGATCGACCAGATCGCGTGCGACTTCATGGTGTTCTCGGGCCACAAGATGTACGGCCCCATGGGCACGGGCGCGATCGTCGGCAAGCGCGCGGCGCTGCAGCAGCTGTACCCGCTGCGCCTGGGCGGTGACATGGTCGATTGGGTGAGCTACGACAGCGCAGGATTCGCGCCACTGCCCGCACGCCTGGAGGGCGGCACGCCCAACGTGGGCGGCGCCGTCGGCCTGGCGGCGGCCGCGCAATTCATCACGGCGCAGGGCTTGGCGGCGATCGACGCGCACGTGCACGCACTGCGCGCCCACGCCGTGGCGGGCCTGCAGGCGCTGGAGGGCGTGCGCGTGCTTGCGCCGCACGCCACGCAGGCGGCGCTGGTGTCATTCGTCGCCGCCGACGTGCATCCGCACGACATCGGCACGCTGCTCGATGAGCGCGGCATCGCGGTGCGCACCGGTCACCACTGCGCGCAACCCTTGCTAGACCAGCTGGTGCAGGGGCCGACGACACGCGCCTCGTTTGCCATCTACAACACGCATGAAGAAGTGGACCGGCTGATCGAAGCCGTGGCCTACGCAGTGAAAGCCTTGCGATGAGCAGTGCAGAAGACGATCTCTACCAGCAAATCGTGATGGAGCACAAACGTGCACCGCGCAATTTTGGCCACCTGGAGCATCCCACGCACCAGGCGCAGGGCACCAACCCCTCGTGCGGCGACAAGATCGCCGTGGAGCTGGAGCTGGACGGCGAGAAGATCAAGAACATTGCCTTCAGCGGCCAGGCCTGCGCGATCTGCATGGCATCGAGCTCGATGATGACCGAGGCCATCAAGGGCAAGGACCTGCAGCTCGCCAAGGATCTGCAGGCGCACTTTCGCGCCGTGCTGACGGGCGAGGTCGATCCCGACGACGTCGAGATCGGCAAGCTCATCGCGCTCGCCGCCGTGCGCCGCTATCCGAGCCGCATTAAGTGCGCGCTGCTGGGCTGGCATGCGCTGATGCATGCCATCACCGGGCAGGACGGCGCGGCCTCGACCGAAACATCACATTCAGGAGCTTGAAAAAATGGCGCGTTCACGCGAATCGGTGCTGATACGCCGCGATGTCGTTGGCGAACTGGTGCCCTACGGCACGCCGTTCGAACTACAGGAAGGCCAGTGGGCCGAGATCACACAGGCGCTGGGCACCTCGTTCACGCTGCTGGTGGAAGGGCGCCTCGTGCGTCTGGGCGGCGCGGATGCCGATGCCATCGGCAAGGACACGCCCGAGGCGATGACGGTGGAGCATGACGGCGACGAGACCACCGACGAGGAGATCAAGCGCCTGATCGACGAGCAGCTGCACACCTGCTACGACCCAGAGATTCCGGTCAACATCGTCGACCTGGGTCTGGTCTACAAATGCGAACTCGAACCCTACGAGCAGGAGGCGGGCAAGCTGCGCATCGTGATCGACATGACGCTCACCGCGCCCGGCTGCGGCATGGGCGAGGTGATCGCCAACGAGGTCAACGACAAGCTGCTGAACCTGCCGCGGATCGAGGAGGTCACGGTCAACATCGTGTTCGATCCGCCGTGGGACCGTTCCATGATGACCGAGGAAGCAAACCTGGCGCTGGGCCTGTAGTTCAAAAAACAGAGCTGTCAGCGCTTATCCAGAAAGCGTTTCGGCCGGGAAACGCCTGAATTTCAGGCGTTTCCCACGGGTCGGCTCAGACGGCGGCCTTCCTCGCCGTGAAGCTCTTGGTCAGGTCGGCTGCGATGCGCTTCTGCCATTCGGCCGGGCCGGTAATGTGCTGGCTCGTGCCGCTGGCGTCCACGGCCACCGTCACGGGCATGTCCACGACGTCGAACTCGTAAATGGCTTCCATGCCCAGATCCTCGAAGGCCACGACGCGCGCGTGCTTGATCGCCTTGCTCACCAGATAGGCGGCGCCGCCCACGGCCATCAGGTAGGCGCTCTTGTGCTTCTCGATCGCGGCGATCGCCTCGGGGCCGCGGTCGGCCTTGCCGATCATGGCGATCAGGCCGGTCTTGGCCAGCATCATCTCGGTGAACGGATCCATGCGCGTGGAGGTGGTGGGGCCGGCCGGGCCGACGACCTCGTCACGCACCGGATCGACCGGGCCGACGTAGTAGATCACGCGGTTGGTGAAATCCACGGGCAGCTTCTCGCCCTTGGCCAGCAACCCCTGGATGCGCTTGTGTGCGGCGTCGCGCCCGGTGAGCATCTTGCCGCTGAGCAGGATGCGCTCGCCCGACTTCCAGCTCGCCACCTCCTCGCGCGTGAGCGTGTTCAGATCCACGCGGCGCGATTCGGCGTAGTTGGGAGCCCAGTCCACCTTGGGCCAGAGGTCGAGGCTGGGTGGGTCGAGGTACACCGGGCCCGAACCGTCGAGCACGAAATGCGCATGGCGTGTGGCCGCGCAGTTGGGAATCATGGCCACCGGCTTGCTGGCCGCGTGCGTGGGGTAGAGCATGATCTTCACGTCCAGCACCGTGGACAGGCCCCCCAGGCCCTGCGCGCCTATGCCCAGCGCGTTGACTTTCTCGTACAGCTCCAGCCGCAGCTCTTCGAGCTGGCTGAGCTTTTCGCCCTTGGCCGAGCGCTGCTGCAGCTCATACATGTTGAGATCCTCCATGAGGCTCTCCTTGGCCATGAGCATGGCCTTCTCGGCCGTACCGCCCACGCCGATGCCGAGCATGCCCGGCGGGCACCAACCAGCGCCCATCAGCGGCACGGTCTTGAGCACCCAGTCCACCAGGCTGTCGCCCGGGTTGAGCATGGCCATCTTGGATTTGTTCTCGCTGCCGCCGCCCTTGGCCGCGACCGTGACTTCCACGGCAGAGCCGGGCACGAGCTGGATGTGCGTGACGGCGGGCGTGTTGTCCCTGGTGTTCTTGCGCGCGAACAGCGGGTCGGCCACGATGCTGGCGCGCAGCGTGTTGTCCTCGAAGGTGTAGGCGCGGCGCGTGCCTTCGTTGGCCGCGTCTTCCACGCTCTGACCGGGGCCGAAGCCCTCGAAGCGCACGTCCATGCCGATTTTCAGGAAGACGTTGACGATGCCCGTGTCCTGGCAGATCGGTCGGTGGCCCATCGCGCTCATCTTGCTGTTGGTGAGGATCTGCGTCATCGCGTCCTTGGCAGCGGGGCTTTCCTCGCGCTCCCAGGCGCGCACCAGGTGCTCGATGTAGTCCTTGGGGTGGTAGTAGCTGATGTATTGCAGCGCGGCGGCGATCGATTCCACCAGATCGTCGTAGCGGATGGTCGTGGTCATGGGCGTGGGAAGGTAGATAAAGACAACCGCCAATTATCGCAAGCGCGGCCGCGATAACTCGGGCCGCAGCGCGGTCAAGCGGGCGCCGTAGCGCTGGTGTCAGGAATCTGCAGTTCAATCAGGCCAGTTTGTTGATTTTCAGGAGTCTTGCAGCATGAGCCAAAACACCCGTATCGAACACGACACCCTGGGCGACGTCGAAGTCCCGGCCGAGCACCTCTGGGGCGCGCAGACGCAGCGCTCCAAGCTGAATTTCGCCATCAGCGGCGAGCACCAGCCAGCCGAGATCATCAACGCGCTCGTCACCGTCAAGAAGGCCTCGGCCCGGGTGAACCACGCGCTTGGCCTGCAGGACGAAAAGAAGACGAACGCCATCATCGCCGCCGCCGACGAAGTGCTGGCGGGCAAGCACCCGGATGAGTTCCCGCTGGTGGTCTGGCAGACTGGCTCGGGCACGCAGACCAATATGAACGTGAACGAGGTGCTGGCCAACCGCGCCAGCGAGCTTCTGGGCGGCGAGCGCGGCGAAAAGCGCCTGGTGCATCCGAATGACGACGTGAATAAGAGCCAGTCGAGCAACGACGTGTTCCCCACGGCGATGCACGTGGCGGCGGTAGAAGCGATCACGCACCAGTTGCTGCCCGCGATCTCGAAATTGCACGCCACGCTCGCGGCCAAGGCCCAGGCCTTCGACGACATTGTCAAGATCGGCCGCACCCACCTGCAGGACGCGACACCGCTCACGCTGGGTCAGGAGATTTCGGGCTGGGCGGCGCAGCTCGCACACGGCGAGGCACATGTGCGCGCAGCGCTGCCGCACCTGTGCGAACTGGCACTGGGCGGCACGGCCGTGGGCACGGGCCTGAACGCGCCCAAGGGTTATGCCGAGCAGGTCGCAGCCGAACTCGCGCGCCTCACGGGCCTGCCATTCGTCACCTCGCCCAACAAGTTCGAGTCGCTGGCCAGTTGCGATGCGCTGGTGCATGCCCACGGCGCGCTCAAGACCCTGGCCGCCAGCCTGATGAAGATCGCCAACGACGTGCGCTGGCTCGCCAGCGGGCCACGCAGCGGCATCGGCGAGATCACCATCCCCGAGAACGAGCCGGGCTCGTCCATCATGCCCGGCAAGGTCAATCCGACGCAGTGCGAGGCCATGACGATGCTGGCTGCGCAGGTGCTGGGCAACGACGTGGCGATCAATGTCGGCGGCAGCAGCGGAAACTTCGAGCTGAACGTGTTCCGCCCCATGATCGCGTACAACTTTCTGCAGAGCGTGCGGCTGCTGGCCGACGGCATGGTGAGCTTCAACGACCACTGCGCCGTGGGGATAGCGCCCAACCGCGCGCGCATCGATGAACTTGTCCAGCGCTCGCTCATGCTCGTGACCGCGCTCAATACCCACATCGGCTACGACAAATCGGCCAAGATCGCCAAAAAGGCGCACGCCGAGGGCACGAGCCTGCGCGAATCGGCGCTGGCGCTGGGCTTTCTCACGGCCGAGCAGTTCGACGAATGGGTTGTGCCGGGCAAGATGGTCGGGCGCTAGGAAGTGCTATGTCAAGAATAGCTATCCACGCTTGATGGGTAAGCGTTTGAGCCCGTTTCATTTCAAATCTGCAAGAGGCCGGACATGGAGCAGCGTTTCAAGGTGGGCGATCACGTCGGCTGGAATTCGGAAGCCGGGCGCGTCTCGGGCACCATCGTCGCGGTGCACGTGCAGGACTTCGATTACAAAGGCCACCGCCACCGCGCATCCGAGGCAAGGCCCCAGTACGAGATCAAGAGCGACAAGACCGACCACATCGCGGCGCACTACGGGGCGGCGCTCACCCGGCTATGACCGAACGTGGCTGAAAGACTGCCGTTTTTCACCATCGGCCACTCCACGCACCCCCTCGAGGAGTTTGCCGAGCTGCTGCGGGCCGCGGGCGTGCAGCGCGTGGTGGACATCCGCAAGATGCCCGGTTCGCGCAAGTTTCCGCAGTTCAACGAGAGCGCACTGGCCGAGAGCCTGCCGGCGCACGGCTTCGTCTACGAGCACGTGGCGTTGCTGGGCGGCCTGCGCGGCAAATCTGCGGGAGTGGCGCCCGAGACCAACGCCTGGTGGGAAAACGACAGTTTTCACCGCTACGCCGATTACGCCTGCACGCCGGCCTTTGACCAGGGCTTCGCGCACCTGCTCACAATAGGCCGGCAGGAGCGCTGCGCGCTGATGTGCTCCGAGGTGCTGTGGTGGCGCTGCCACCGGCGCATCGTCACTGACCACCTGCTTGCGCACGGCGAGACGGTCTGGCACATCATGGGGCTTGGCAAGCTGGAAGCCGCGCACCTGAGCGCGGGCGCCGTGGTAGGGGAGGGCGGGGCGGTCCGTTATCCGGCGGCGCAGGCTTCGTTGTTGGGTGCTACATGATCCTGCTGCCGCTGTTTCTGGTACCGATCGTGTTCTGCATGGCACTGGTGCGGCTGTACTGCATCCCCACGCGCCTGCTGCGCGGTGAGTTGCGCGCTGTAAGCGGACGCGTGGCGCTGAACTTTTTTTTGAAAACGGACGCGTGGTTCTGAACTTTTGTAACAGCGTCCAATTTGTAACATTGCGTCCGCTGCACCGCACTAAATCCGCAGGCAGTTTTAAAGGGGGCGTTCTCAAAAGCGAAGTGCAACACCCTCATCCTGGGTAATGTACGCAGATGAGATCGGCATACACGCACTTGCAGCCTGAAGAGAGAATGACACTGGCGTCGCTGCACCAGCAGGGCTGGAGCATGCGCTGCATGGCCCAATTGTTGGGACGCAGCCCCAGCACCATCAGCCGTGAGCTCAGGCGCAATGTCTGTGCTGGCTCCTACGCCAGCGCGCCTGCTCAACGCATGTGCCATCAGCGACGGCTTGCCTCGCGACCATTGCCCAAGCTGCACAGCCAGGGTTGCCTGTGGTTTGTTGTGAGCACCATGCTCACCTGGCGCTGGTCGCCTCAGCAAATTGCCCGCACACTCAGGCGCATGCATCCCCAGGACTCCAGCCTCCACATCTCGCACGAGAGCATCTATACGGCTATGTTCCGCGCTGCGCGGGTACATCGCTCGATCGCGCTGGAGGCCGACGCCCGGCATCTTGTCACCGACGTCTGGACCTCGGTCGGCGTGGTCGTGGGCATTGCCGCGGTGGCGCTCACCGGCTGGCTCTGGCTCGATGCGGTGGTGGCCATCGGCGTGGTGCTGAACATCGTGCGCGAGGGCTGGCACCTGATCTGGCGCTCGTCGCAGGGGCTCATGGACGAAGCCGTGGAGCCCGAGGTGCTGGCCGACATCGAACGCATCCTGGCCGGCTTTGCGCACCGGCGCGGCGATGTCAGCATCATCCGCTTCGACCATATCGCCACGCGCCGCTCCGGCCAGCGCCGCTTCGTCGACCTGCACCTGCACATGCCCGCGAGCTGGACGCTGGGCCGCGCCGCGGCGCTGCGCGGCGACGTGGAGCAGGCCCTGATGAGCGCCGTGCCGGGGCTGCGCGCCACCATCGAGCTGCTGCCCAGCGACGTGGAAGCGCACTTCAACGGCCCGAAGGACCTGATTTGATCGCCGTGATTCAACGCGTGAGCGAGGCCCGCGTCGTGATGGCCTGGCAAACCGTGGGCGAGATTGGCGCCGGCTTGCTGGTGCTGGTCTATGCCGAGCGCGGCGACGGGCAGGTGCAGGCCGACAAGCTGCTGGACAAGATCCTCAAGCTGCGCATCTTCGGTGACGCCGCCGGCAAGATGAATCGCAATGTGCAGGATATGGATGGCCGTGGCAGCGCAGGCGGCCTGCTGCTGGTGAGCCAGTTCACGCTGGCGGCCGACACAACCAGCGGCAACCGGCCCGGCTTCAGCAGCGCGGCGCCGCCCGAAGAAGGGCGCCGCCTGTACGACTACCTGGTGGCGCGGGCGCGCACCGCGCACCCCGTGGTGCAGACCGGCGAGTTCGGCGCCGACATGCAGGTGCATCTGGTCAACGACGGACCCGTGACGATTCCGCTGCGGATTGCGCCGCCTGCAACCTGACGCGCCCAGTACAACGCCCGCACACAACCTGTCCAGGAGCAGCGCGCCCGACGCAGGCGGCGGAAAAGCGGCCGCAAAATTCGGGCTGCGATCAATCCCCGAAGTGCGCGTTCACCGACTTGTCCGCGGTAATGTGGCGATGCAACGTGCTGCGATGCAGCCCGAGCATCTCGGCGGCACGGCTGATGTTGCCACCGCAGGCCGCGACGGCCGCGACAATGGAGGTGTCGACGATCTTGCGCAGGTTCGTCGGCGGGTCTGTGGCGCCGGCCTGTGAGGGCGGGGGACACGAGTCCGTCACCGCGTTCGGGCGCCGCCGCGCCGACCAGGCCCCACGCACGTCCGGCGGCAGGTCGCCGAATTCGATGCAGCTGCGGGGATCGGCCAGCGCGATCAGCGTCCTGGCCACGCCGACGAGCTGGCGCCAGTTGCCCGGCCAGTCATAGCCGGCCAAGGCCTCGTGGGCCTGCGGGCTCAGCCGCAGCCCGCGCTGCAGCATCAGCGCGTCGAGCAATCGACTGATCTGGCGCGGCGCCTCCGGGAGGTCGCGCAGTGGCTTCAGTTGCACGGTGAAGTGCTGCAGGCGGTAGTACAGGTCGGCACGGAATTGGCCCGAGGCCACCATCTCATCGAGCGTGCGGTGGGTGGCGCAGACCAGCGCGAAGTCCACGGTCTGCGCGCGGCCGCCGCCCAGGGCCTTGACCTCGCGGTCCTGCAGCACGCGCAGCAGCCGCGCCTGCAGGGGCAGCGGCATGTCGCCGATCTCGTCCAGGAACAGAATGCCGTTCTGCGCTTCGCGGATCAGTCCGGCATAGCCCTTGCGTCGTGCACCGGTAAAGGCACCCTCTTCATAGCCGAACAACTCGGCTTCGATCAGCCCCTCGGGTACCGCGGCGCAGTTGATGGCGACGAAAGGGCCGCTGCGGCGCGCGCTGGCGGCATGCAGCTGGCGGGCGAACACCTCCTTGCCGACGCCGGACTCGCCGAGCAGCAGCACCGGAATGCCGCTGCCGAGCACGCGCACCGCGCGCTCAAGTTGCGCATCGCGCGCCGGATCCCCAATCATCGGCGTCTCGGTCGGACCCGAATGGGTGGGACGGACATCAGCGACGGGGAGCGCCCCTCGCGGTCGCGCCATCTCGACCCAGCTGCCCACCCAGGCTGCCGTTTGACCCGGACGTACGATCTGCGGATGCAGCGCCATGCGCGCCTGGCCCCGGCCTTCGACCGGCAGGCTGTCGAACAGACTGGCGAGGTCGCGCCCACGCAGTTGGTCGAACGGCAAGCCGAGGCAGCGCAGTGCCGCCCGGTTGACGCCAACGATGGCGCCGTTGCGCACCCACAACAGTGCCTCGCGGTGCGAGCCGATCAGTGCCGGGTCATGCCCGAAGCGCAGGATCTCGGTGTGCTGAGGCGCGATGTTGAGCGCCAGCCGGTGCTCGATCTGCTGCGCGGCCATGCGCACCAGCAACACGGTCTGCGGCTGGATGCAGCGCGGGTTGCCGGTGACATCGAGCACGCCGAGCAGCCGCCCGTCCGGCGACACCAGCGGCGCCGAAGTGCAGCCCAGGATGCCATTGCGTTCCAGATAATGCTGCGGGCCGAGCACGGTCACCGGCGCCAGCTCGGTGAGGGCCGTGCCCACGGCGTTGGTGCCGCGACTCGATTCGGACCAGTCCACGCCGGGCATCAGTGACACCCGCTCGGCCTTGGTCATGAAGCCGTCGGACCCGACGGTGTCGAGGATCAGCCCGTCCGGCCCGGCGAGCACGGTGACCACGCGCGCGTCGGCCAGGAGCTCGGCCAGCAATTCGAGCTCGGGCAGGGCGAGACGCCACAGCTGGCCGTGGGCTTCGCGCCGATCGGACAGCGCATCGCGGGAAATGGGTTCCGGCACGTCGGCAATCTGGCTGGCCAGCGGCTGGCAGCGAAGCCAGGAGCGTGCGATGAGATCGGGCAACAGGCCGCTCGGATCGCCTCCCTCGTCGAAGAACAGGCGCCGCGCCTGCTGCACCTGCGCCCAACTCGGGCCGGCATCGGACCGCGCGCGGACGAATTGTCTGTAGGGCACTTTGAGTCTCCTTCGGGCGGACCAGGCAGCGCTGCTGTCGATCCAGTGTCCAGTGTCGCAGCAAGGCACGAGCTTGTCGACTGTCGCGCAATGCGACACCAGGTGTTGCGTTTCGCACGCGCGAGCCGCACGGAACCCCCGCCCGGGAAAACCCTGAATCACTTCATAAGTCGTTGATATTTATGTGTTTTTCCATGTCGCCGCATAGCGCTGCAGACTGGCACGCTTCTTGAGATCACGACCTGGTGTCTGCCTCATTCACTTCACATCACTGGAGATTTTTCATGGACATGCTCGAACCGGGCAAATTCGGCACCACGGTGTCGTTCAAGAAGCGTTACGGCAACTACATCGGGGGGCAATGGGTCGAACCCGCTGGCAAGCAGTATTTCGAGAACATCACGCCGGTGACCGGCAAGGCCTTCTGCGAAATCCCGCGCTCCACGGCGGAAGATGTCGAGCGCGCGCTTGACGCGGCGCACGCAGCCAAGGCGGCCTGGGGCAAGACCTCGCCGACCGAGCGCGCCAACATCCTGAACAAGATTGCCTACCGCATGGAAGCCAATTTGGCCATCCTGGCCGCGGCCGAGACCTGGGACAACGGCAAGCCGATCCGCGAAACTACCTTGGCCGACCTGCCGCTCGCGGTGGACCACTTCCGCTACTTTGCGGCCTGCGTGCGCGCCCAGGAAGGCGGCGTCAGCGAGATCGACCACCAGACCTATGCCTACCATTTCCACGAGCCGATCGGTGTGGTCGGACAGATCATTCCCTGGAATTTCCCGATCCTGATGGCGGTGTGGAAGCTGGCACCCGCGCTGGCCGCCGGCAACTGCGTGGTACTCAAGCCGGCCGAGCAGACGCCAGTGTCCATCCTCGTGCTGCTGGAGCTGGTTGGCGACCTGCTGCCACCGGGCGTGCTGAACGTGGTCAACGGCTTCGGGCTGGAGGCGGGCAAGCCGTTGGCCAGCAGCAACCGCATCGGCAAGATTGCCTTCACCGGCGAGACCACCACCGGCCGCCTGATCTCGCAGTACGCCAGCCAGAACCTGATCCCGGCCACGCTCGAACTCGGTGGCAAGTCGCCGAACATCTTCTTCGAAGATGTGATGGACAAGGACGATAGTTTCTTCGACAAGGCGCTCGAAGGCTTCGCGCTGTTTGCGCTGAATCAGGGCGAAGTCTGCACCTGCCCAAGTCGCGTGCTGGTGCAGGAATCGATTTACGAGCGCTTCATCGAGCGCGCGGTCAAGCGCGTCGCCGCGATCAAGCAGGGCAACCCGCTCGACATGGAAACGATGATCGGTGCGCAGGCCTCCAGCGAACAACTCGAGAAGATCCTGTCCTATCTGGACATCGGCCGCCAGGAGGGTGCCAAGGTGCTCATCGGCGGCGAGCGCAACTCGCTGGCGGGTGATCTGGCCGGTGGCTATTACGTCAAGCCGACCGTTTTCCAGGGCCACAACAAGATGCGCATCTTCCAGGAGGAGATCTTTGGCCCGGTGGTGTCGGTGACCACCTTCAAGGACGAGGACGAAGCGTTGGCGATCGCCAACGACACCTTGTACGGCCTGGGCGCCGGCGTCTGGAGCCGTAATGGCAACCGGGCCTTCCGCATGGGCCGCGGCATCCAGGCCGGGCGCGTGTGGACCAACTGCTATCACGCCTATCCGGCTCATGCGGCGTTTGGCGGCTACAAGCAGTCGGGCATCGGCCGCGAAAACCACAAGATGATGCTCGACCACTATCAGCAGACGAAGAACCTGCTGGTGAGCTACAGCGAGAGCAAGCTGGGCTTCTTCTGACATGGACGAGCAGGTGCAACGCGTGATCGCCACGCCGGCCGCGCTGGCACTGATCGAGCAGGTGCGGGCCACCCACGGCCCGCTGATGTTCCATCAGTCCGGCGGCTGTTGCGACGGCAGCGCGCCAATGTGCTACCTCGCCGACGAATTCATCGTCGGCGACTACGACCGCCTGCTAGGCCATATCGGCGGCATGCCGTTCTATATCAGCGGCCCCCAATTCGAGTATTGGCAGCACACGCAGCTGATCATCGACGTGGTACCGGGACGCGGCGGCATGTTCTCGCTCGAAGGACCCACCGGTCGACGCTTTTTGACCCGCTCGCGGCTATTTACCGACGCGGAGTGGGCGAGCCTGCTCGCCGAAAGCGGGAGCTCATGAGGCGACGCGGCCCTTTTTGAAAAAAACGCGCGCCCGATATTTTGTGTCGTAACGCAATAGAACAGGTTCCGCTGCGCGCGAGCAGGTACGCGCAGTTTCCTCCCATTCCCGGGCCAGTTCCGCCGGGTTTTGATCAATCCCCTGCCAATGCAAGAAAAGGAGACTTAGTCATGAAAAATCCCACAATGCGCGGCCATGACCGGCTGCAGCGACTCGCGCTCGGCGCGCTGCTGTGCCTGGGCACTGCAGGCGCGGCCTACGCCGACTATCCCGCGGTCACCCAGCAGCGTCTCGACGATGCCGCCAGCAGCAACCAGTGGCTGACCTACTACCACTCCTACGATGGCGGCAGTCACTCGCCGCTCAAGCAGGTGGACGCCACGAACGTCAAGAACCTCAAGATGGTGTGGAGCCATCAGTTCCCCAAGGAGTTGACTCAGGGTTTCGAGGCAACGCCAATCATCAACGGCGACTACATGTTCGTCACCACACCGCTGGACCAGCTTTTCGCGTTCGATGCGACCACGGGGAAGGTGCGCTGGAGCTATGACCTGAAGCCGGAAAAGATCGCGCTGAAGACGGTCTGCTGCGATGTGGTCAACCGCGGCGTGGCCCTGTACGGCGACAACCTGTACATGGCGATGCTCAACGGCAACGTAACCTCGTTCGACGCGCAGACCGGGAAGATCAACTGGACCAAGCAGCTGTTCGACCCGGGCATCGGTTACGCCTTCACCTTGGCGCCACTGGTGGCCAATGACAAGGTCTATGTCGGCAGTTCCGGTGGCGAGTACGGCGCCCGTGGCTTCATCGCGGCGCTCGACGCCAAGACCGGCGACACGAAATGGAAGCAGTTCACCGTGCCCGCGCCCGACGAGAAGTATGGTGATACCTGGCCGAAGGGCGCTTACGAGCATGCCGGGTCTCCGGCCTGGATCACCGGCACCTATGACCCGCAGAGCAAGACGCTGTACTGGGGCGTCGGCAATCCGGGTCCGTGGCTCGCCGATCTGCGCCCGGGCAAGAACCTGTACTCGGACTCGCTGCTCGCGCTCAATGGCGACACGGGCGACATCAACTGGCACTTCCAGTACACCCAGCACGACTCGTGGGACTATGACGGGGTGAACACGGCGCTGCGAGCCAACGTCCACTACGAGGGCAAGGATTACGACGCTCTGATTCACGCGGATCGCAATGGTTTCTTTCACGCAATCGACCGCACCACCGGCAAGCTGATCTACGCCAAGCCGTTCGTGAAGACCGAGTCGGTGCTCGGCTACGACAAGAACGGCGAGTCGATCAACGACCCGAAGAAGTACCCCAAGGTCGGCACCACGATCAAGACCTGCCCCGAGTTCCTCGGCGGCAAGAACTGGTGGTCGATGTCGTACGACCCCGAGACGCACATCGCCGTGGTCCCGGCGCAGCACGCCTGTGGCAGCTATAGCGGTACCCGGGTCGCTTACGCGCAGGGCCTGCCCTACCTCGGCGAAGGGTTCGGCATCTTTCCGGAGCCCGGCAGCAAGGGCTATGGCGAGGTCCAGGGCATCGACGTGGACACGGGCAAGAAGGTCTGGGGCTACTGGAGCAAGACGCCCTGGAACGGCGGTGTGACCACCACGGCCAGCGGCATCGCGTTCTCTGGCTCGCTGGAAGGGAACCTGTACGCGTTCGACACCAGGACCGGCAAGGTCCTGTGGAAGAGCCCGCAATTGGCCAGCGGTATCGTCGCGCAGCCCAGCGTGTATGAGGTCAACGGCAAGGAGTACGTCGCGATTCTGACCGGCTATGGCGGCGCCAACCCGATCTGGGGCGGCCCGATGGCCAAGATGACCGAAAAGTACCCGCGCGGCGGCACGCTGTACGTGTTCGCGCTCGGCAGCTGATCTCCAGCGCTTCCCCCGCGCGTGGCGACGCCGGTTGGCGCGCCGCGCGCAGCTCCCTTCAGTCGTTTTTTAGCACAGGGTGCCACATCATGTTTCCATCTATTCGCCTGTCCGCCCGGATTGCAGCGATGTTCGGCCTTTGTGCCTTGACCGGCATACAGGTCGCCGCCGCAGATCCGGTACAGGTCTGCTCCTTCCCCGAAAGTCCCACCCGCGTCCTGGATCGCCAAGTGGTCGAGGCGGTGTTCAAGACGATCGGCCAGCCGTATCAGATGGTCGCCTACGATTTCGGCGAGTCCGACGATCCGGTCTCGGGCTCCAGGCTGGCGCGCGCGCTGGCCACGAAATGCGACACCTTCGTTGGCCTGCCGGTGAACCGCGATATACCAACCAAGGATTTCCGCGTTTCCGCACCGTACGCCCGCGCGCAGTTCGTCAAGTTCCACCTGCGCCAGCCCACGCGGGATGTGCGGCCGGCCGGTCTGGTGGCGGTGGCGTTCGAATCGCCTGCGCAGATCATCGCGGTGCGTGCGCACGAGCGCAAGCTCGACGTGGTGAACACGTCTGCCGATGTCGTCGACGCCGTTGTCAAGGGGGATGCAGCCACCGGCATCGTCTGGTACCCGACGCTGGTCGATTACAAGGGACAGAACCCCGCGGCGGACTTTGTCATCGAGCGCGTCAGCAGCGGCTTGTCGAACTGGGAACTCACCTTCGTCGCCGGACCAGACAAGAGCGCCTTGCTCGACGCCATCTCGGGCGCCATCGGGCGGCTGAACCGGTCGGGCGAACTGCGGCGCCTGGCGACCCCCTGGGAGATGAGCCGTGCCGACACGCCGTCCAGCGCTGCCCAAGCGGCCGCGGCCGCGCAGGTGCGACGACTGGGCCTCGCAACGACCGTGACCAGCGGTTTCCTGCGCGTCAGCAGCGACGCCACGGAGCAGCACACCGCGCCGTTCAGCGATGCCCAAGTCGCCTCTGGAGGCAAGCTCTACACCACCCGCTGCGCCAAATGCCACGGCGAGCAACTGCAGGGCAGGACCGGGCCTGCCCTGCGCGGACCGGGGTTCCAGCCGGCGCAGGACTCCAAGGCCTCCAAGGCGGCGATCTACCTGTACCTGAGCACCAACATGCCGGCGGACAAGCCGGGCAAGCTCAAACCGCAAGCGTATGCGGACATCATGGCCTACCTGCTGCATGAGAACGGCTACGCCCCATCGGGGAAGAAGCTGACGGACGATGCGGCCGGTGGCGACAACTCGGCATTCAATTCGTACGTGAAATGAGATTCCTACGTGAAATGAACACCCGGGCGCGCCGCAGGCCGTTGGTCTTCGCATGCCTGGTGGTGCTGGCCGGTGCCGGCATGCCCCTGGTGCAGGCCGCCGACGCTACGCCAACCGCTGACAATGCCCAGGCCGCCGCGCCGGCGGCGACTGCTTCGGCGCCGGCCGGCGCACTTCCCACCGTGACGGTGCAGGGCATCAGCTACGGCGCGAACGCCGTGAAGCTGCCGTCCACCGCGCAGGTGCTGGGTGAGCGCGCGATCACCGAGGGCCAGCCGCAGGTGAATCTGTCGGAGAGCCTGAGCCAGGTCCCAGGGCTGATCGCAAACAACCGGCAGGACTACGCGCAGGATATGCAGATCTCGCTGCGCGGCTTCGGCGCGGACGCACCGTTCGGCGTGCAGGGCATCTACATGACGCTGGACGGCATTCCGCTGACCATGCCCGACGGGCAAGGCCAGTCCCAGATCATCAACCTGCCAACAATCGGCGGCATCAAGGTGATCCGCGGGCCGTTCGCCGCGCTGTACGGCAACGCGGCCGGCGGCGTGATCGAGGCCTTCACGCGCGACGCGCCCGATCCGCCCAGCTTCGGCCTCAGCACCTGGATCGGCCCGTGGAACAGCCACCAGACGACGCTGGTCGGCGGCGGCAGCAAGGGCGACTGGAGCGGCATTGCCGGCCTCACCGACTTCCACACCGACGGCTGGCGCGCGCACAGCAACGCAAGTCGCCAGCAGTTCAACGGCCGGCTGACCTGGTCGCCGCACGCCGACGACGATATCAGCCTCGTCGTGAACGCGCTGAACCAGGATGCGCTCGACCCGGGCGGGCTGACGCGCGCCGAACTGCAGCAGAACCCGCGCGGCGTCGATCCGGCGGTACTCGCCTTCAACACGCGCAAGACCGTGACGCACCGCCAGCTCGGGCTGGTGTGGAACCACCGCTTCGATGCCGACAACACGCTCAGCCTCGCGACCTACGGCGGCACGCGCGCGATCACGCAGTATCTGCCGTTCACCGGCAACTTCGGCACCTCGGCCGGCGGCGTGGTCGATCTGTCGGACTACTTCGGCGGCGCCACGGCCGCCTACAGCCACCGCACGTCGCTGGCCGGGCGCCCGCTCACGCTCGCCGCCGGCCTGAACTACGGCCGCGAGAACGAATTCCGCCACGGCTATGTGAACAACTACGGCGTGGCCGGCGCGCTGCGCAACGACCAGTACAACACCGTGGACAACTTCGCGCAGTATCTGCAGGCGAACTGGGAACTGTCGCCGCGCTGGTCGGTCAGTGGCGGTCTGCGTCACGACGCGGTGCGCTTCAATTCAGCCAACGCTGCTGACGCCCCGTTCCAGCGTGGCACCACCGGCTCGGCCCAGTACGGCAGCACCGATCCGGTGGCGGGCGTGCTGTACCACCTGGACGAGCACACCGAGTTCTACGCGGACTACGGCCACGGCTTCGTCACGCCCACCTTCTACCAGCTGGCCTACCAGCCCAGCGGCCAGCCCGGTCTCAACTTCGCGCTGCAGCCCATGCACCTGCGCAATACCGAGCTGGGGGTGCGCAGCGACCTCGGCGCGCTGCGGCTGCAGGCCGCGGTATATGCGGTGAGCACCGACCACCAGATCATTGTGGCAAGCTCCACGGGCGGGCGCACCACCTACACCAATGCCGGAAAGACCTGGCGCCAGGGATTGGACCTGAGCGCCGACGCGCGGCTGCCCGCCCACTTGAGCACGCACCTGGCGTACAGCGTGATCAGCGTGCGCTTCGACGGCGGCCCGAACAACGGCAACACGCTGCCCGGCGTGCCGCGCCAGCAGCTCTATGCCGACCTCACCTGGCGCCCGCCTATGGACAGCCCCGCGCTGCAAGGCTTCTACACCACGCTCTCGACGCTGGTGCGCAGCAAGGTGTTCGTCAATTCCGCCAACAGCGACGCGGCGGCCGGCTACGGGCTGCTGAACTGGGCCATCGGCGTGCACCAGCAGCAGGGCGCGTGGAGCTTCGACGAGTTCCTGCGCGTGGACAACCTGCTCGACCGCAACGTGGTGGCGGCGGTGGTGGTGGCCGACACGAACGGCCGGTTCTTCGAACCGGCGCCGGGGCGCAACGCAATCATCGGCGTGAAGATCTCCCGCAATTTCTGACGCGAAGCCTCTCATGCGCGCACGCTCGATCCATGTTGTCTGCGCGCTGGCCCTGGTGGGCGGGGCGGCCCAGGCCGCCGATGCGGACGACGCCTCGATCCCCGTGGCCGCCGCGCCAGCGGCGGAGCTGCCCACCGTCACCGTCACAGCGGGACAGAATGGCTTTCGCGAGCCGCCAAAGCACACCTACATGGTCGACCCCGACGCGCTCGCGCAGCCGGCCGCCACCGGGGTCGCCGATGTGCTTGCCGAGCAGCTGCCGGGCACGGCATTGACACACGAGCAGGGCAACTCGATGCAGCCCAGCCTGCGCTTCAACGGCTTCGCCGCCTCGCCGCTGCTGGGCACGCCGCAGGGGCTGTCGGTCTATCTCGACGGGGTGCGCATCAACGAGCCGTTCGGCGACACGGTCAACTGGGACCTGATTCCCGACGACGCGGTCGAATCCGCGCAACTGGTCCCGCTCTCCGATCCGATCTTCGGCCTGAATACGCTCGGCGGTTCGGTGCTGCTGCACACCGCCGACGGCCGCTCCGAACCTGGGGGCGAGATCGGCGTCACGGCCGGCAGCTTCGGCCGGACCTCCGAACACATGCGCTACGGCACCCAGTGGGGAGACTGGAGTGCGCTGGTGGCCGCACAGAACAAGCATGAGGACGGCTATGCGCCATTCACCGCCAGCAGCGACCGCTCGCTGTTCGCCAAGCTCACGCGCCAGGCCGACGGCAACACGTTCGACATGAGCTACACCTTCGCGCAAAGCAGCCTGGCGGGCGCGCAGACGATACCGGTCGAGTGGATGAACACGCCGACGGCGATCTACACCGCGCCCGACATCATCTCGAACCAGCTCAATTTCTTCAATTTCGGCGACACCCAGATAGTGGCGCCACACTGGCAAGTCTCGGGCCGGATCTGGCTGCGCAACAGCAACCAGATCAACTTCAACAGCAATATCAACAGCGACTACGACGGCACGACGCCGACGCCGGACAACCCGGTGGCCAACAACGCGCTGAGCGTGCTGCATCAGCAGGACCGCGGGTTGAACCTGGCCGTGCACAACGACAGCCCGCTGGGCGCACTGGCCAACAGCGCCAACCTGGGCCTGAGCCTGAGCAGCCAGCGGGTGGGCTTCACCCAGAGCCAGCAGGCGGCGACCTTCACGCCGGAGCGCTACACGGCGGGCGTCGGCCCGTTCGACCAGGCGCCGGTGGATTTGACCGCGCGCAACCGCGATACCGGGGTCTATTTCACCGACCGCCTCTCGCCCACGCGCTGGCTGGATCTGGAAGCGGGCGGACGCTACGAGCGCGTGCACATGGACATGACAGATCTGCTGGGCGGCGCGCTGGGCGGTACGCACGACTACTCGCGCTTCAATCCCAGTGTCGGCCTGGACCTGCACCCCACACCGCGCGCCTCGTACTACCTGCGCTACGCCGAGGGCATGCGCGTGCCGATGCCGGTGGAGCTGACCTGTGCCAGCCCGGACGCGCCGTGTACGCTGCCCAACGTGCTGGTAGCCGATCCCGATCTGCAGCCGGTGATCGCACGCAGTGTCCAGGCCGGCACGGTCTGGCGTCTGGGGGGGCTGCGGGTGCAGGCGCAGTACACCCAGACCTGGCTGAGCAATGCGATCCAGTTCATCAGTCTCGGGAGCATGACGCAGGGCTATTTCACCAACATTCCGGACGAACTGTTCCGCACCGCCACGCTGGACCTCATCGGCGAAACGGCGCGCTGGCTGTGGTCGGCTTCGGTCAGCCACACGCTGGCCACCTACCAGAGCGCGTTCCAGGAGCCCAGCGCCAGCAACTCCAGCGCGGACGCGAACGGCAACATCGGCGTGCTTCCCGGGAACCGCCTGCCCAACATTCCGACCTGGAGCGTGAAGCTGCGCGCGGAATATCAGGCGAGTGATCAACTGCGGCTGCGCGGCCTGGTATCGGCCTACAGCTCCCGCTACGCGCAGGGCGACGAGAACAATCAGGACATCCACGGCCAGCTGCCGGGATTTGCGGTGGTCGATGTCGGCGCCGACTACCAGTTCGACCGCCATTGGACGGCGAGCCTGTCGGTGCACAACCTGTTCAACCGCGTCTATACCGACTTCGGCCAGCTCGGTGTCAACGAGTCCACCGGCCCTGGCCGCGCGTTCAGCAGTGACCCGTCGGCGTGGAGCAATACCTTGTTCGTCGCTCCGGGCGTGCCGCGGGGCCTCTGGCTGAGTCTGCGCTACGCGTGGTCCTGAGCCACGTCATCGGTCGTCCGACACCGCGCCCGCTTGCAGAAGGCCACCCGAGCATCATTCAGTACGGGTTGGCGTAACCCAGCGCGCCCATCAGCAGAATTTCCAGCGCTTCCATCTCCAGCGCGTCGCGCTCGCTGGTTTCGTGGTCCCAGCCCTGCGCGTGCAGCGTACCGTGCACCAGCAGGTGCGCGTAGTGGGCTTGCAGCGTCTTGCCCTGTTCGTGCGCTTCTCGGGCCACCACGGGCGCGCACAGTACCAGGTCGGCGACTACCACCGGCTCCTGCGCATAGTCGAAGGTCAGCACGTTGGTGGCGTAGTCCTTGCGGCGGTACTCGCGGTTCAGCGTGCGGCCTTCCTCGGCGTCGACGACGCGCACCGTGATCTCGGCGTCGCGCGCCAGAGCGTGGCGAATCCAGCGCGCCATCTGGTGCCGGGGCAGGGCGGCGCGATGTGCGGCGACATCCGTGAAGCAGGCAGGGGGGTCGTCTCAGAAAACGGAGAAAATCGTACGCTAAGCCGGTTGCAGCGGTCGTAGCGGCCTGAACTTGCCTGCACCGATCTTGGCGCTGCTGCGCCAGAGGTAATCGCCGGTCAGGTTGATGTGCTCCCAACCCAGCGGCGACAGGTACTGCAACAGCGCGGGATCGACGGCGTGTCCGTGGCCACGCAAGGCGTTCGCGGCCCGCTCCAGGTAGACCGTGTTCCACAGCACGACGGCTGCCGTCACCAGGTTGAAGCCGCTGGCTCGGTAGCATTGCTGCTCGAAACTGCGGTCGCGGATTTCACCGAGGCGGTTGAAGAACACGGCACGCGCCAGCGCGTTACGCGCCTCGCCCTTATTCAGCCCGGCATGCACGCGGCGGCACAGCTCGATACTTTGCAGCCAGTCCAGGATGAACAGCGTGCGCTCGATACGGCCCAGCTCGCGCAGCGCCACGGCCAGGCCGTTCTGGCGCGGGTACCTGTGGCGCATCATCTGGACGGTCGGCGGATTGATGGCCGTGACCACCGTGCTGCCGAGTAATACCGGACGCCCAGCCCTCGATGCCTTGATCGTCTTCTCCACTTGGTATCCGATGGGCGTGATGCTGCTGGTCTTCGCATCGTGGCCTCTTGGCCGGATGATCCGCCAAAGAGCACAGGAGCAGCGCAAATGAGCACGTCCAGCATCGAAGCGCTGGCCAGTGCTTGGGCGCGTATCGTCGAAGAAGCGGAATTCCCCGCTGACTACGAAGGGACGGCAACACCTGCGGCGCATCAGGCCAGCGAAGCCATTCAGGAACGGATTCGGGAGCACATCGTCGCCACCAACGACATGCGGCTGTTCGGCCTGCTGCACCTGCTTGGCCAGGCGTCGCTGCGCATGGAGCAAGTGCTGTGGCCGGAGAATTATGAGCGCATGACCCGCGAGGTACAGGAAGCCCTGCGGGAAGCCAACGACCCCAACGCCAAGCTGTACACCCACGAAGAAGTCATGCAGGCAATGCAGGCACGCATCGACCGAGCGCGAGACAAGCCATGCTGATCGGCTATGCGCGTGTCTCGACGCAGGATCAGAACCTTGAACTGCAATGCGAAGCCTTGGCCAAGGCTAGGTGCAAGAAGGTCTTTGAGGACAAGGTGAGCGGCACACGGGCAGACCGGCCCGGCTTGGCCAAGACGATCGAAATGCTGTGCGAAGGCGATACCCTGGTTGTCTGGAAGCCCGACCGTCTGGGCCGGTCGGTCAAGCAACTGGTTGATTTAGTCGGCGAGTTGCACAAGCAAGGCGTCCAGTTCAGGAGCCTCACCGACTCTATCGACACCGGCACGCCGTCCGGCCGGTTCTTCTTCCACGTCATGGCTAGCCTGGCCGAGATGGAGCGCGAGCTGACAGTCGAACGCACCCGTGCCGGGCTGGAAGTTGCCAAGCAGCTCGGCCGCAAGGGCGGCCGCAAGCCCAAGATGACCGACAGCAAGATCGAGCCGGCCAAGAAGCTGCTGGCCAGCGGCGTCCCGCCCAAGGACGTGGCCAAGAACCTCGGCGTGTCCATTCCTACGCTCTATCGCTGGGTGCCAGCCTCAGCTCACGCTTAGCGTACGATTTTTTCCGTTTTCTGAGACGACCCCTGATTGACGAGGCACGGCACCGGCGTACGGGCGGCGGCGCCGCCGAACACCTGGCGCTGCTGGCCGAGCTGGCCGAGGGCGAGGAGTCCCAGACCGGTATCCCCGACGAGCGCCTGGCCCTGATGTTCGCCTGCGCGCATCCGGCGCTGGAGGCTGGCATTCGCGCGCCCCTGATTCTGCAAACCATTTTGGCCTTCGACGCGGCAACAATCGCTTCGGCCTTTCTGATTTCGCCCACCACCATGGGCCAGCGACTAGTGCGGGCCAAGAGCCGGATCCGCCAGACCGGCATTCCGTTTGGCGTGCCGGCGCGGGCCGACCTGCGCGAGCGGCTCGACGCCGTGCTGGAGGCCGTCTATGCCGCCTATGCCGAGGGCTGGGTTGATCCCACAGGCGCCGACGCCAGGCGCCGCAATCTGGCGGACGAGGCGATCTGGCTCGGGCGGCTGCTGGCCTCGCTGTTGCCGCAGGAGCCGGAGGCGCCCGCACACCGCTGGGGCCTGCGCCTTGCCACGGCGCTGGCCTACGCTCTGCTGCTGGGCTGGACGTTGGGCCTGACCACCGCGCTGGGGCACGCGGCGCTGGCACCCGAGCGGCTCCAGGCCGTGCTGGACCTCTGGGGCTGGATGCTGGCCTACCCCCCCGTGGTCTATTTCCTGACCGCCTGGGTGTTTTTCTACGGTCTCCAGCGGGTGGAGAAAACGGCCTGAGGAATCCTCAGCGTTCAGGCCGGCTCGGTGATGCGCCCGAGCAGCAGGTATTCGAGAATCGCCTTTTGCACGTGCATGCGGTTTTCGGCCTCGTCCCAGACGACGGACTGCGCCCCGTCGATCACCTCGGCAGTGACCTCTTCGCCGCGGTGCGCGGGCAGGCAGTGCATGAAGAGGGCATCCGGCTTGGCAACCGCCATCATCTTCTCGTCCACGCACCAGTCGGCAAACGCCTTGCGCCGGGCCTCGTTCTCGGCCTCGTAGCCCATGCTGGTCCAGACGTCGGTGGTCACCAGATCGGCGCCCCGGCACGCATCCAGCGGATTGCTGAATATTTTGTAGCAGCCGGCGCGCGACTGGCGCCGGCCGAAGGCCAATTTCTCATCGACTTCGTAGCCGTTGGGCGTGCTCACATGCACGGTAAAGCCCAGCAGGTCGGCCGCCTGCAGCCAGGTGTTGGCCATGTTGTTGCCGTCGCCCACCCAGGTGACCACCTTGCCGGCGATGGCGCCACGGTGCTCGATCAGCGTGAACAGGTCGGCCATGATCTGGCAGGGGTGGAACTCGTTGGTCAGGCCGTTGATCACCGGCACGCGCGAGTACTGCGCAAAACGCTCGATGCGCTCCTGACCGAAGGTGCGGATCATCACGATGTCGGTCATGCGGCTGATCACGCGCGCGGTGTCTTCGATCGATTCGGAACGCCCGAGCTGGCTGTCGGTGCTGGTGAGGTTCACCACCGTGCCGCCCAGCTGCCCCATGCCCGCCTCGAAGCTCACGCGCGTGCGCGTGCTGGCCTTCTCGAAGATCATGGCCAGCGTGCGGTCCACCAGCGGATGGTACTTTTCGTAGCTCTTGAACTTACGCTTGATCGTGGCCGTGCGCGCAAACAGATAGGCGTATTCATCCGCCGTGAAATCCGAAAACTGAAGGTAGTGCTTCATGATGGGTCAGCCTTGTTTCGACAGGAAGTCGTGCACGACGGGTGCAAGGCGCGCCACGATTTCGTCGGCATCAGCGCGCGTGAGAATCAGCGGCGGCACGATGCGGATCACGCTGTCGGCCGTCACCGAGATGAGCAGGCCAGCCTCGGCCGCCAGGCCGATCAAGGCGCCGCAGGGGCGATCGAGCTCGACACCGATCATCAAGCCCTGACCGCGCACTTCCTTGACCGCGGGATGGCTGCCCAAGGCTTTTTGCAGCGCTGACTTCAAGTATCCGCCCACCTCGGTCGCGTTGGCCAGCAGGCCATCTTCTTCCATGATCGTGATGGTCTCGACGCCCGCGCGCATCGCCAGCGGGTTGCCGCCAAACGTCGTGCCGTGGTTGCCCGGCTGCAGCACCTCGGCCGCGGCGCCGCGCGCCAGCACGGCGCCCACGGGCACGCCCGAGGCGAGCCCCTTGGCCATGCTCAGCACGTCGGGCACGATGCCCGCCCACTGGTGGGCAAACCATTTGCCCGTGCGGCCCATGCCGCACTGGATTTCGTCGAGCATCAGCAGCCAGCCCCGCGCGTCGCACAGCGCGCGCACCTGACGCAGGTAGTCGGCGTGCATCGGGTGCAGGCCGCCTTCGCCCTGGATGGGTTCGAGCATCACGGCCACGATGTCCGGATGCGCCTTCGCCGCTGCCTCCAGCGCCGCAGCGTCATCCACCGGCACGCGCACGAACCAGTCGGGCAGGGGGCCGAAGCCGCTCCTCACCTTGGCGTTGGCCGTAGCCGCCATGGTGGCGATGGAGCGACCGTGAAAGGCGTGCTCGTAGACGACGATGACGGGGCGCTCGATCCCCTTGTCCACGCCGTATTTCAGGGCGATCTTGATGGAGGCCTCGTTCGCCTCCAGCCCGGTATTGCAGAAAAACGCCTTGTCCATGTGGGCGCGCTCGGTGAGCAGCGTGGCCAGGCGCTCCTGCCCCGGAACATGGTAGTAATTGGAGCAGTGGATCAGCTTGGCGACCTGATCCTGCAATGCCGGCACCAGTCTGGGGTGGTCGTGCCCCAGCGTGCTCACGGCAATGCCCGCGAGCGCATCCATGTACTCCTTGCCGTTGACGTCCCACACACGCACCCCTCGGCCTCGCTCAAGCGCGATCGGCACCCGGTTGTAGGTGTTCATCACGTGGGGTGAGGCGACGGGAATCGGTGCGCTCATGCAATATCTCCAGAAGGTGCAGGCCTGAAGGCCTGCCAAGAAAAAAGCTTACATTCTAGGCACGCAACGCCGCTCGTTCCGGACCCGTGCCGAACCGCCTCGTTTCAGGGGTCCAACTCTTGTATAAGAGTTAGAATAAGCGGTTTGCCGCTGTGATCTGCAGCAGGCACTTTCACCCCCGCCGGGCACCGATGGTTGCTACCCCTTCCAGAGAAATTTTCATTCAGGGCATGACGCGCGACGGCAGGCGCTTTCGCCCAAGCGACTGGGCCGAGCGGCTGGCCGGCGTCATGAGCCAGTTTCGCCCCGGGGGAGCCGCCACCACGCCCCAAAGCCACCTGAGTTACTCGCCGTGGTGCGTGCCTGCGAGCATGAACGGCATCAACTGCGTGGTGGTAAACACCGAGTTGCGCGAACACGAGCCCATGGCCTGGGATTTCGTCATGAATTTCGCGCGCGACAACGACCTGCAGGTGACCGAAGCGTGCCTGCTGGACAAGCGCTGAAGCGCGCGATCGACCCACAACGAAAAAACCGCCCGAAGGCGGTTTTTTCTTTCTGCTTTCAGCGCACCCGTTACAAACGGCAGGCGCCGAAGCGCCCGTGCGTGCAACCTGAATGGATCAGGCTGCGCTGGCCAGGGCCTTGACCTTGGCGGACAGACGGCTCTTGTCGCGAGCGGCCTTGTTCTTGTGAAAGATGCCCTTGTCGGCGATGGAGTCGATGACCGACTGCGCCTTGGCAAAGGCTTCGGTGGCCTTGGCCTTGTCGCCGGTGAGAACGGCCTTTTCGACGTTCTTCACGAAGGTGCGGTATCTGGAGCGCAACGAGGTGTTGGCCGCGTTGAGCTTGACGTTCTGACGTGCGCGCTTGCGACCGGATGCAAGGCGCGGGTTTTTCTTGACTGGCTTACCAGAGGCCATGGTGGAGTTCCTTGAGTGTCTGTGGATGATGAAAGCAGAACCAGTGATTGTAATTCATTGCAGCCGATTCGTTGAGTGGCCTTACGCGCGCATACACTCGCGCCGGTGTCCCTTTTCAAAGCCGCTTCCACCGTCTCGCTGCTGACGCTTGCCTCGCGCATCACCGGGCTGGCACGCGACCTCTTGATGGCGGCCATCTTCGGCGCCAACACCTTCACCGATGCGTTCAACGTCGCGTTTCGCATCCCCAACTTGTTCCGGCGGCTGTTCGCCGAAGGCGCGTTCAGCCAGGCTTTCGTTCCAGTGCTGGCCGCGCACCGGGAGCAACACGGAGAAGCCGATACACACCGCTTGATCAACGCGGTGGCCACGGCGCTTTTTTGCGTGCTCGTCGCCGCCAGTGTCCTGGGCATGCTGGGCGCACCGGCGCTCGTCTGGGCACTGGCCAGCGGCCTGCGCCAGGATCCGGCGGGGTTCGATGCCGCCATCTTCATGACGCGCTGGATGTTTCCCTATATCGGTTTCATGTCGCTGGTGGCGCTCGCGTCGGGCATCCTCAACACTTGGAAGCATTTCACCGTGCCGGCCGTCACGCCGGTGCTGCTCAATCTGAGCATGATCGTGGCGGCGTGGTGGGGTGCTCCGTGGCTGGCCGCGAGGGGCATCGAGCCGATCTTTGCCATGGTCGGGGGGGTCATGGCGGGCGGAGCGCTGCAGCTGGCGGTTCAATTTCCGGCGCTGCGCCGCCTGCGCCTGCTGCCGCGGCTCGCGCTGGGCTACCAGGGCATCCGCTCGGCATGGCGCGATCCCGGGGTCAGGCGCATTCTCTCGCTGATGGCGCCAGCCGTGCTCGGCGTGGGCGTGGCGCAGCTGTCGCTGATGATCAACACGCAGATCGCGTCCTACCTCACGCCAGGTAGTGTGACCTGGCTTTTCTATGCCGATCGGCTCATGGAATTCCCGACGGCCCTGCTCGGCGTGGCGCTGGGCGTGGTGCTCACGCCGCAACTGTCGGGCGCCATCGCCAGAGGCGACAAGGAGCGTTATTCGGCCATGCTGGACTGGGGAATGCGCATGGTCGTTCTGCTGGCCGTGCCTTGTGCCGTGGGGCTGCTTGCATTCGCCCGGCCGCTGGTGGCCACTCTTTTTCACTACGGCGCGTTGCACGACAGCGATGTGCTGCGCATCGCCTCCGCGCTCATGGGCTACGGCGTCGGCCTGCTCGGACTGGTCGCTGTGAAAGTGCTCGCCCCGGGCTACTATGCGAGCCAGGATATACGCACCCCCGTGCGCATCGCCATTGTCGTGCTGGTCATTACGCAGATGCTCAACGTCGTGTTCGTTCCATGGCTGGCCCACGCCGGGCTGGCCCTGTCCATCGCCATCGGCGCGCTGGTGAACGCGACGTGGCTGCTCGTCGGGCTGCGCCGCAAGGGCCGCTACCAGCCGCTGCCGGGGTGGCGCGCCTTCCTGGCTCGCGTCGCTGGCGCTTCCTGTGCCCTGGCGCTGTTTCTGGTCTGGGCGTCGGGGCAATTCGACTGGCTGGCGCTGCGTACGCAGCCACTCGAGCGCGCGGCACTGCTTGCCGGCCTGCTGCTGTGCGCCGTCGTCGTGTACTTCACGGTGCTGACGGCCAGTGGCCTGAAATGGATACAGTTGGCGCGTCGCTGATGAAATGGCTTGTCCCCACGCCACTCGAGTATTTCGCCACCCTGGTCAAGGCAGGCGATGCGATGCCTCTTTTCGAGGCTGCGGCAAGCCTCGCACAGGACGATGAGCCGCAGCTCGATCTGCAGGCGCTGGTGACTGAAATCGATACGCTGGCGCATCGCCTGAAAACGCGCCTGCCCGCCGATGCAGGCGCGCTCACGCGCCTGCGCATGCTGCACCATTTCTTCTACACCGAGCTGGGTTTTTCCGGTAACCGCAATGATTACTACGCGGTGCACAACAGCTATCTGCATGAGGTGTTGCGCACGCGCATGGGCATACCCGTCTCTCTGGCGGTGGTGTGGCTGGAATTGGCCCATGGCATACAACTGCGCGCCGATGGCGTTTCCTTCCCCGGGCATTTCCTGGTGAAGGTGCGCCTGCCAGATGGTTACGTGGTGCTCGATCCGCTGACGGGCCAATCCCTTTCTCCGGAAGACATCGCCGAGCGGCTGGAGCCCTTGCGACAGCACCTCGCCGACGCCGACGATGAGGAACTGCCTCTGGCGCTGTACCTGCAGGCGGCGTCGGCGCGCGACATCGTCGCGCGCATGCTGCGCAACCTCAAGGAAATCCATCGCGCCAACAGGGACTGGCAGCGAAGCGTCGCCGTGCAGGACCGGTTGCTGGTGCTCGAACCCGGCGCCTGGAGCGAACGGCGCGACCGGGGAATCGCACTGGCCCAGATGGGCCGGAGCGCACAGGCGCTGCAAGACCTGCAGGCCTACGTGGCGCAACTACCGGATGCGACCGACATCGCGGACATCACCCGCCTGATCGGAGAGCTCGACCGCAGCCGGAGACCATGAGAGCCGATCTGCAGCCGCAGCGGAAGGCCCTGGCGAAAAAAATCAGTCGGCCTTGACCGCCAGCACGGGGCAGGGCACGTTGAGCAGTATCTCCTGCGCCATGCTGCCCAGCAACAGTTTTCCGACGGGGTTGCGCTTGCGCAGGCCGATCACGAGCACGGAGACCTGCAGCGTCTGCACCAGTTCCTCGATTTCTTCGATCGCGCTGTTGCCACGCACGAACACCTTGAGTTCGGCTTTGATGGGCAGCTTGGCAAGGCGCTCTTCCACACGCTCGACTTCATAACCGCTCACCACATTGGGGTCTTCCGAGCGGCCGCCGGGGCCGGCGTTGATCACCACGAGTTGCTCATTGTCCTTGGTGGCAATTTCGATGCCCTTGTCCAGTGCAGCCTGGCCTTCCGGGCGGGGTACATAGGCGACGAGAACAGTCATGTGAGTTCCTGCTGGTTTTGTTGTGAAAAGCAAAGGTGATTATGCAAGAACAAGGGGCGTCCGGGGGGATACGCCGTATCCGTTTGTCAGATCAGCCGGGCCGCCTCCAGTTCCTTCTTGGCGTAGGCGTAAAACAGCGGCGCGGCGACGAGGCCCGCGGGGCCATAGACGGCCTCGGCCACGAACAGGACAGCCAGCAGCTCCCACACCCGGATGTGCGTGCGCTGTCCGACCACCTTGGCATTGATCACGTACTCCGCCTTGTGGATCAGGATGAGAAAACCCAGACAGGCCGCGGCTGCGTAGGGCGAGACGGAAAGACCCACGAGGGTGATCACCGAATTGCAGATCAGGTTGCCGACGATGGGAATCAGGCCGCCGACGAAGGTGAGCGTGATCAGCATCGCGGTATAGGGTAGCTTCATGCCCCACAGCGGAAGCACCAGCAACAGGAAAATCGCCGTCAGGCTGGTGTTGAAGGCGGCGATCCAGAACTGCGCCGCGACGATCTGCCGAAAGGCGTCGCCCAAGCGCGTCACACGGACGGCGAGTTGCCGGATCAGCGGCCCACGCGCACGCGTGCCGTGGCCGAGCGCGGCCAGCGCACCGACGATCCCGCCCACGTAGGCGTACAGCAGTCCACCCAGCCAGGCTCTGCCTGCGCTGGCCAGTGCCCCGGCCTTGGCGCCAAGGTAGCTGGCCAGTGCGCGCTGGATTTCGTCGGCTCCGTCCGGCAGTTGGCTCGCGATCTCAGGCGGCAGCTTTTCGCGCAATTCCAGCACCGTGCGCGCAAGAAAGTCGAGGAGTTCCCGGTACTGCAGCGGCGCGCCGATGATGTAGCTGCGCGAACGTGACAGCGCAATGGCCAGCAGCACCAGCGGCGCCAGCATCACCAGCGTGGCGGCCAGGTTCTCCGCCTTCAAGGGCAGGTAGCGCTGAACGCGACCCAGGTGCGCGGCCAGCCAGCGCGTGAGCAGGAAACCGACGCAGGCGCTGAGCAGACCGGCCAGCAGGCCGAAGTGCATCACCATCAGCAACGAAAGCGCCACGAGCACGTAGCTCGCGGCGGCCACCTGGGGACTTTCGTGTCGGACTGGGGTCATCGTGGCCGGGTTCGTGCGCGGGCTCCGGTGGCCGCTCAACGCACGGTCACGGCAGCGCCGCCGCCACGTTCACCGATGGTACCAATCCGATGTACGCCTTCATCCTGGGCGCGCAGGCAGGCGGCAATGGCATCGGCGGCATCGGGCGCCGTCACCACCACCATGCCGATCCCGTTGTTGAACGTGCGGTTCATCTGCACGTCGTCAATGCCTGCCGTGCGCTGCAGCCAGGCAAACAGTTCGCTGCGGGGCCAGCTCCCGGCCTTCAGGTGCGCCGCCAGGTGCGCCGGCAGCACGCGGGGAATGTTTTCCAGCAGGCCCCCGCCGGTGATGTGGGCCAGCGCCTTGATGGATGAACCATGCTCGGCCAGGGTCGCCAGCACGCTTTTGACATACAGGCGGGTGGGCTCCATGATGGCCTGCCGAAAAGGTTTGCCGTCCAGCATATCCGGCAGGTTGCTGCCGGCGCGTTCGAGGCATTTGCGCACGAGCGAAAAGCCGTTGGAGTGCACGCCGCCGGAGGCCAGGCCCAGCACCACGTCACCCGCGCGCACCTGGTTTCCGCTCAGAATTTTGCTTTTTTCGACCACACCCACGGCAAAGCCGGCAAGGTCGTATTCGCCTTCGGGGTACATCCCGGGCATTTCCGCCGTTTCACCGCCGATCAGCGCACAGCCCGACAGCTCGCAGCCACGGGCGATGCCGCCCACCACGGCCGCGGCCGTGTCCACATCGAGCTTGCCGCAGGCGAAATAGTCCAGGAAGAAGAGAGGCTCCGCGCCCTGCACCAGCACGTCGTTCACGCTCATGGCCACGAGATCGATGCCCACGCTGTCGTGCATGTTCCATTCGAACGCGAGCTTGAGCTTGGTGCCCACGCCATCGGTCCCCGAGACGAGCACCGGTTCCTTGTAGCGCTTGGGCACCTCGAACAGTGCGCCGAATCCGCCGATGCCGGCCATCACGCCTTCGCGCAGCGTTTTCCTCGCCAGGGGCTTGATGCGCTCCACCAGAGCATCGCCCGCATCGATATCGACGCCGGCATCTTTGTAGGAAATGGGGGGCTGCGCTGCGGGAAGGCTCATGGGAGGTGCGCGCCGCGGGGCGGCAGGGGGTGCGATGAAGAGACAGTGATTCTAGGCGAACGCACCCTAAAATCGATGGTTTCACATCAGGCGCGCCTTGGCCGGCAAGGCTGGCGCATACGCGATTTTTTCATGCGAAGCAGATTTCAATCAGCAGCCGGGCAGCGCAGGCGATGAGGCAGCTGGCCCTGGACATCGGGCTGCCGGTGGGTCCGACGCTGGAAAACTACTTTCCCGGCGGCAACAGCCAGGTGGTGCAACACCTCAAAGGCATCGTGCAGGAGCATGACCAGCGCGGCGCTCCGGTGTATTTGTGGGGAGGGCAGGGCACGGGCAAATCCCACCTTCTGAGGGCCACCGTGACCGCTTTGAACGAGCGGGGGGCAAGGGCAGGGTGGCTTGATGCGTCCGTCCGCTGGCCCTGCGCCTTCAATGAAGACTGGGATGCGATTGCGCTCGACGAGGTGGAACGCTACAACCCCGCCCAGCAGGCCGCAGCCTTCAACTGGTTCGTCAACGCCAGCAGCCCGACCACAGGTGCGCCACGGCACATTCTTGCCGCCGGCAGCCTGCCGCCCGCGGACCTGCCGCTGCGCGAGGACCTGCGCACGCGACTGGGGTGGGGGCACGTGTTCCGGCTCGAACCCCTGGACGAAGCGCAGTGCCGCGTCGCGCTGCAGCGGCAGGCGAGTGAGCGCGGCGTTGTACTCACGGACGAGGTGATCCGTTTCATGCTGGTACGCTTTGCGCGCGACATGGGCAGTCTGATGCAGCTGCTTGAGCGGCTCGATCAGTTCGCGCTACAAGAGCGGCGCGCCGTCACCATCCCTTTGCTGCGGGCCATGCTGCAGAATGGGCCGCACGCCCTGGAGCACGCATGACCGACCGGCAACCGTCCCATGCCACGCGCTCGCGGCTGGCGTTGTTCGATCTCGATCACACGCTGCTGCCCATCGATTCCGACTACGAATGGGGAGAGTTCACGATTCGTCTGGGCTGGTGCGACAGGGACGACTTCGGACGGCGCAACGAGGCCTTCTACGCGGACTACCAGGCGGGGCGCCTGGACGTGCACGACTATGTGCGTTTTGCCACGCAAGCCATGCGCAGCCAGGGCCCACAGGCCGCAGCCCAGGCACACGCCCAATTCATGCGCGAAGTGATCGAACCCGCGGTTCGCCCGTCGGCGCTGGCCCTGCTGCAAAAGCACCGCGACCGGGGCGATCTCATGCTCATCATCACGGCGACCAATGAATTCGTCACCCGCCCCATTGCGCAATTCCTGGGCGTTGACCATCTGATTGCCATCGAGCTCGAGCGCGACGGCGCCGACCGGTACACCGGGGAGATTCGTGGCACCCCTTCTATGCGCGAGGGTAAAGTGCAGCGCCTGAAGCAATGGCTTGCCGAGCGCGATCTGGCCCTGGAGGGCATTGAATCGACGTTCTACAGCGATTCCATGAACGACCTGCCACTGCTGGAACTCGTCGACCACCCCGTCGCCACCAACCCCGACGCCCGCCTGCGCGCCCTGGCGCACGAGCGCCATTGGCCCATCCTGGATTTATTCGACCCCGCACCATGATCAAGACTTTCATCGACAAACTGCTGGGCAAGCGCTCACGATCCGCAAACCGGTTTGGTAAGCGCGAGGAAGTGCAGGCGAGCGTGCACGGCATCGACCTGGCTCTGGTGGACAAGCGCGCGATCGACGTAGTACGCACGCTCAAGCAGGCCGGGTTCGAGGCCTACATCGTCGGCGGCGCCGTGCGTGACCTGCTGCTGGGCCTCAAGCCCAAGGATTTCGACGTCGCCACCAACGCCACGCCCGAGCAGGTCAAGGGCCTGTTCCGGCGCGCCTTCATCATCGGGCGGCGCTTTCGCATCGTCCATGTGGTCTACGGCAGGGGGCGCGAGCATGAAGTGATCGAGGTCTCGACCTTTCGCGCCTACATGGACAACGCCGTCGCCGAACACGTGCAGGGTAACGAGAAAACCAGCAAGGCCGAGCTGTCGGGCCTGCGCCATGCGGTGGACGCGAGTGGGCGCGTACTGCGCGACAACGTCTGGGGACCGCAGGAGGAAGACGCGGCGCGGCGTGATTTCACCGTGAACGCCATGTATTACGACCCCGAGACGCAGATCGTGGTCGATTACCACAAGGGTATCCAGGACGCGCAAAAGCGCGTGCTGCGAATGATTGGCGACCCGGCCACGCGCTACCACGAGGACCCGGTGCGCATCATCCGCGCCGCGCGCTTTGCCGCCAAGCTGGGAGCGCGCGGTTTTCAGATCGAACCGCGCACGGCCAAGCCGATGGTGAGTTGCGAACCGCTGCTCAAGGAGATACCGCAAAGCCGCCTGTTCGACGAGATGCTCAAACTGCTGCAGACCGGGCATGCGCTGGCATCGGTGGAGCAGCTGCGCAAGCTCGGCCTGGCAAAAGGCATCTATCCGTTGCTGGACGTGGTCGTCGAACGCGCCGAACTGCCGCTGGTGCACGCGGTGCTGCAGGACACCGATCGTCGCGTGGGCGAGGGCAAGGCCGTGGCGCCAAGCTTCCTGCTCTCGTGCGTGCTCTGGCCAGACGTGAGGGCAGGGTGGGAGCAGCGCCAGACGGCTGGGGAACACGCCTTTCCGGCGCTGCAGGCGGCGATCGATGACGTGTTTGCACGGCGCATTGGAGACGTTTCCGGCCGCGGCAAGCTGGCCGCCGACATGCGCGAGATCTGGGTGATGCAGCCGCGCTTTGAGCGCCGCACGGGGCATGGGGCGCTCAGCATGGTGGCGCACATCCGTTTTCGTGCGGGGTTCGATTTCCTGCGCCTGCGCGCCGACAGCGGCGAGGTGCCCGATGACCTGGTGAACTGGTGGCAGCAGTTCTCGATCGCCGACGAGGCGCGCCGCGAAGACATGCTCGACCAGCTGCGCGAGGAGCAGCGCAAGCGCACGCGCCAGCGCAAGACCAGCCCGGAGGCGGCGCAGGCCGAGCCAGATCTGGCCGCCGCCGAATCGGACCACGCCGCGCCGGCCCGCAAGCGCCGCCGCCGCAGGCGCAAGCCGACGGGGGGTGTGGGCACGGGCACGGACGCGGAGTGAACGCCTTCATCGGCTTGGGCGCCAATCTGGGCAACGCCCGCGCGGCATTGGTCTCGGCGGTTCGGGCACTCTCGGGCTTGCCGGACACCCGGTTCGTGAAAGGCTCTTCCTTGTATGCCAGCGCACCCGTGGACGCGGGTGGCCCCGACTACCTCAACGCGGTGGTGCTGCTGGATACGGCGCTTGAACCGCTCGCCCTGCTGCACGCAATGCAGGCAATCGAAAACGCGGCCGGGCGGGAGCGTCCCTACCTCAACGCGCCGCGTACGCTGGACCTCGATGTCCTGCTGTACGGAGCGCTTGAGCTCAGCGGCACAGACCTCACGCTGCCGCACCCGCGGATGTGGCAGCGCGCCTTCGTGCTGCTTCCCTTGAGCGAAATCGCACCGGAGCGTGTCCGCCCCGAACAGCTTGCGGCGGTCGCGTGCCAGCGCATCGACCGCGTGGCGCAAGCCGCGGAGTGGATCGCGATGGAACTAAAAAAGCAATAGCTTTAAGCGCTTTCTGGATAAGGTTTTAAGCCGAAAATCACTGAATTTTCAGGCTCTGTGCTTGTCAGCTTCCGTCAGGAACGCATCCGAGAAAAAGGCCGTTTCCGGCAGTGCCCTGTCCTGGCTGAAACTCGCTCTGGCCGCATCCACCATCAACGGCGAGCCGCAGGCGTACACCTCGTGGCCCGACAGATCCGTATGGTCATCGAGCACCGCCTGGTGCACCAAGCCGTTGCGGCCTTGCCAGGCGTCCTGCGTGTCGGCGTTGGACACGACAGTCACGTAAGCGAGCGTCGGCATCTGCGCCTGGCGTACACGCACCCAATCGTCCATGTATAGATCGCGCGGTCGGCGCACACCCCAATAAAGCGCAATCGTGCGCGGGCTTTGCGTGAACTGCAGATGCTCGATCAATGCCTTGATGGGCGCAAATCCGGTTCCCGAGGCCAGCAAAATGATGGGTTTGTCAGAATCCTCATGCAAACGGAAGCTGCCAAACGGCCCCTCGATGCGGAGGATGTCCTTTTCTTTCAGGGCACTGAAGACGTGGTCGGTAAAACGTCCTCCGGGCGTATGGCGCAGGTGCAATTCAAGCCCGGGCGAGTCTTCCTGGGTGTGCGGCGCATTCGCGATGGAATAGGCGCGTCGGGTGCCATCGCGCAGGATGAACTCGATGTACTGGCCCGCAAAGTAGCCGAAATTGGCGCCGACGGGCAGGCTCATCCGGACCAGCATGACATCGTCCGCGGCGCGCTCAAGACTGGCGACGCGCACGGGAAGCTTGCGCACGGGGAAGCTGTCGGCATCGGTGACCTGCTCCGAATGCAGCACCAGATCCGAGTCTGCAAAGGCACTGCAGGCGAGGATGGTGCCCTCGGCCTCTTCGCTCGCGCTCAGTGCATGGCTCGAGTGGGCTCGCAGGTGCACCTGGCCACTCACCATGCGGCACTTGCAGGAGCCGCATGCACCGTCCTTGCAGCCATAGGGCATGGGGATGTTCTGCCTAATCGCAGCGGCCAGCACCGTTTCATCGGCATGCACCTCGAACGTGCGTCCGCTGGGCAGGACACTCACCTGAAATACGCTGTCAGACATGGGCGGGTATGCTCCAAACGCTCTTGAAATTGCCAAGGCCCGATTTTGCCTTTCTGTCCAAACCCCTCGGGTGCGCTGCCCTCTCGCTTTCGCCGCCCCCGCGTGCTCATCATCGGCTGTGGTGATGTCGGGCTGCGCGCCGTGCAGGCTCTGGGGCGCGGCCGGCGCGTGCTGGCGCTGACCTCATCGCCGGATCGGCTGGATCGGTTGCGAGCCGCCCGGGTGGTGCCGCTGCGGGGAAATCTGGACGATCCGGACTCGCTGGCACGGCTTGCAGGCCTGGCCACGCACATACTGCACCTGGCGCCTCCACCGCCAACGGGAGTGCACGATCCACGCACGACGGCACTGGTCCGTGCCTTGGCACGGCGCAGCCCGCCGCGTGCCCTGGTCTATATCTCGACCAGTGGGGTGTATGGCGACTGTGGCGGTGCGTGGGTGTCCGAGACCCGGCCGCTGGCGCCCGCCACGCCGCGGGCCAGGCGGAGGGCCGACGCCGAGGCGCAACTGCGCCAGTGGGGGCGGCGTGGCGTCCGCGTCAGCCTGCTGCGCGTGCCCGGCATCTATGGTGGCAACCGCGCCGGCGGCGGGGCACGCACCCGCCTGCTGCGCCAACAGCCTTTGCCGCAAGAGCCCGATGATCCATACGTCAATCGCATCCACGCGGACGACCTTGCGCGCGCCTGCGTGCTCGCGCTCTGGCGCGCGTGCCCTCAGCGGGTTTACAACGTCTGCGACCACAGCCATCTGCGGCTTGGAGAATATTTTGACCTCGCGGCCGACCTGCTGGGCCTCGCGCGCCTTCCGCGCATCAGTCTGGCGCAGGCCAGGCGCGAACTGACGCCTGAATTCCTGAGTTTCCTGACCGAATCCCGGCGCCTCGTGGCTCGGCGCATGCAGGAAGAACTGGGATTGAAGCTCGACTATCCCACGGCACGGGAAGGTCTGCGGGCCGATCTCGCGGCTCAGCGCGGATAGCTTCGGCCCTGAGCGTCGTAGCAGCGAAAGACGTTGCAGTTGACCATTTCGGGCTTGCGCTCGGCCCGGTGCGGTCTTTGGGGGCGCGGGGGCGGCACGACGATCACCGGAGGCACGTAGCCCGGCCCCACGTAGACGGGAGGGCGGTTGTTCGTGCGATGCTGCAGCCTGGCGTATTCCGCCGGCGTGAGACATGCCAGATCGGCGTTGTCCTGTGCCGCGGCAATCCGGGTGTTGGTGTCGTAGAGCGTCGGGTCCAGCGCCATGGCGCCTTGCAGCGCGGCGCGTGCCTGCAGGCACTGGGCGGATTGTGACGGCTCGACGGTGTCGCGCCCCGCCGCTGGCGGCTGCGTTGCAGGAGGTTGCGCGGCTTGCACTTGCTGCTGCTCACGCTGCATGCGCAGGGCTTCCCGGGCCTGCTCGTACTGGCGTTGAATATCTTCTGGCGTCTGCCTGGGAGCGACTTCCCTGCGGCTTTGCCCCTGGGCACAGTCGGCGTCCGTGTACGTCACGCTGCCCGTGACAGGATCGGTGCAGCGGATCACCTGGGCGTGGCCTGCCAGGGCGCTGCCGAACAAAAAGGCTGCCACACAGGGCTTGAGGGCGTCAGCGATCCAATGCTTGTGTCTGACCATGATCAAGGAAATTCGCGTGTGATGCCTCCACCGCGGTCACCGCGGTCGCGACTTGGAGGGTTCTGGCGATCTTGCTGCCCCTGCCAGGAGGGACCCGGCCGCTGGCGTGTGTCGGGTGATCGCTCGTGGGGCCGGCGTTGCTGCCAGCGGTCGTCGCCATCGGGCCTGGAGAAATCACGACGGCGCTCATGCCGGTGCTCACGCCAGCGCGGCTCATCTCGCCAGTGCGGCGGGGGTTGTCTGCGCGTGGAATCAATCCATATCTGCCCGCCAAACACCGCCGGTGGGGCGCCGTAGTAGATGGTGGGTGGATAAGCCGGGCCGTAGCCTTCGTAGGTCTCATACCCATACCCGTCCGCCACCGGAACGGCACAGCCGCCCAGCATCAGCGCGAGTGCCGCGACGGTGAGCAGCAGGGCAGGCGTTGCGTGTCGGCCAAGGTATTGCATGAGACTCAGACGTGTAAACAGCAGCACAAGTTGACCGTGGAGCCCATGTTTTACCCGTTCTTTACTTCGGGCGCCGGTTCCGAGCCTGGAGTCAGACCGTTCCATCGGCGCGCAAGGCGGCAATCTCGGTCTTGCTCATGCCCATTTCCATCAGCACTTCCTCGGTGTGCTGGCCGAGTGCGGGCGGAGCGCCGTGGTAGCGCACGGGGGTGTCGGAGAGCCTGAGTGGACTGGCCACGGTGGATATGCAGGCAATCCCGTCACCCGCCTCGCGTGGCAGGTCCACCTTCAAGCCGCGGGCATGCACCTGAGGATCATCGAAGGCCTGGGCGATGGTGTTGATCGGACCGCAAGGCACGGCCTTGTCCTGGAGCAGGGCGATCCACTGGGCGCTCGTACGGGTGCGCAGCAGAGGCTGCATCCACGCCAGCAGCTCGTCGCGGTGGCGCACCCGCGCCGTATTGGTGGCGAAGCGTTCATCGCGGGCTCGTTGCGCTTCACCCACCGCCATGCAAAAACGCGCGAACTGCCCGTCATTGCCAATGGCCAGCAGCACGTGGCCGTCGCGCGTGGC
>Ga0209941_1000603_pt1 | contig 39771 bp, 54 predicted proteins | sample ThiBiot_300_plan_FD_183945 | JGI IMG/M metagenome (GOLD analysis project Ga0209941, IMG submission 183945) | Wastewater bioreactor microbial communities from Cape Town, South Africa - Thiocy_solids_1 (SPAdes) | ecosystem: Engineered > Bioremediation > Thiocyanate > Unclassified | place: South...
GCGGGCTCGGCTACACGACGATCCAGTCCTATGCCCGCGGCGAGGCGGCCATGTCGCTGCCCGCGCTGGTGAAGCTGATCGGCGTGATCCCCGCCGACCTGCTTTCGATGCTCTTCCCCGACGGCTGGCAGCTTGTCCCGGCCCCCGAGGACATCAACCACGACGAGTTCTGCGACCTCATCACCGAATATCGGCAGATGAAGGACGAAGCGCACAAGCCGGAAAGCCCGGCTGGCCGCGACCTTGCTCCCTGCGAACTGGATAAGCTCGACCGCAAGGTTGCGCAGATTCGGGGGGCGTGATGACGTGGACCTCGGACCTCGCGCTATCCGCTCTCTGGTTCGGAGCTGGCGCCGCCGCAGCATGGCGCTTCACGAAGCTCCACTACCAATCCCGCCTGAGCGCGGCGACGCAATCGGCCAACCTGTTTGCAGCATGGTGGGAACGCGACAGCGCGAAGATGCTGACCCTACAGGCGCAACTCGACCTGATCCATCAACAGCATGTCGAAGCGGGCAAGAAGGCGCATGAGCCGTGGAAGGCCCTGCGCCGCGAGACGACCGACAAACTCATGGATTGCCTCGCCAATCGAGACAACCCGCCCAGCGCTTCAAAACCGGCGCCGGGCATTCCTGCGGGGCGTCAGCGGCCCCAGAGAAAGAGCGGAAGGCGGCAGGTAACGCCTCTTCCCGGACAGGACACGGGCGCGGGCATCCTCCCCGACGCGACGCCGCGGGCAAGCGAGGGAAATTCGTCCTTCGATCCCTGCCGCCGAAACCGTGCCGGACATTCCGCTCCCGCTGCAACCACCCTGAAAGGAGCCTCAAATGGCTAAAAAAGACGACGGCCCGCAGAACGGCGGCGCCATTGAGCAGCCCGATTTCGAGAAGGCCGCTCGAATCCTGAAACGCGATGTCAAACCTGCCGAAGAAAAGGTCGGCGAGCACGCGCAGATGATTTCGACCGCGATCAAGGCCATCGCCAAGGAATGCCACGTCAACACGAAGGCGGCCCGTCTCGTCTTCTGGCTGTCGAAGCAATCCGACGAGAAGGCCGATGACTTCCTGCGCTCGTTCACCGGCATGTGCGAAGCGATGGACGTTGGCCTGACGACCGATCTGGTCGACGCGGCCGAGGGCAAGGAAGCGCCGGCGATCGTGCCGACGAAGCAGGCGAAGCCGCTTGAATTGGCGACGCTCAACTGATGACCCGCATCCTCGCCTGCGATCTCTCGAAAGCGAGCACCGGACTGGCCGGGTGGGATGGCAACGCCTCCCGCCCGGTTGTCATCTCGCAGAAGCTCGGAGAACCAAACCTGACCGAGCCAGGCCGCGTCTTCGCGCGCCTGCACATGATGCTCAACGATATGTGGATGACGATGGGAGGGTTCGACGTGATCTATGTCGAAAAGCCTCTGGACGTGTCGGTGATGGCCAAGGCACAGAATTTCGAGGCGCCCTATCTGCTTTACGGCCTCGCCGCCCATGCTGCGAGCTTTGCCGAAGCGAAAGGAGCCCGCCTCAATCTCACCCACCTGAAGAGTTGGCGAGCCGCCTTCATCGGCAAGCAGAAGATCGGGACAAAGCGTCAGACGCTCAAGGAACTGACGATCGAGCGCTGCCGTCAACTCGGGTTCAACCCCCGCAATGATGACGAAGCAGATGCCTTCGGATTGCTGTGCTGGGCCTGTGATGTCGAACGCACGCCAGCCCCATGGATCGCCGACGAAGTTCTGCGGCCTGCGCTGGGGGGCGTGGCGTGAAAGCTGCTTCCTGCTTCTCTGGCATTGGCGGCGCCGAACTCGCACTCCCCGAGGCTGACTGGCTGTGGTGCGCAGAGATCGAGCCGTTCCCGTCCGCTGTCCTCGCCCAGCGTTTCGGCCATGCGAACCTTGGCGACGTTCTCGCTCCCGATTTCATTGACCGCGCGCTGGCATTCGGCCCGCTCGACCTGCTTTGCGGCGGACCTCCCTGTCAAGCATTCAGCATTGCGGGAAACCGGCTTTCGATGGCCGACCCGCGCGGCAATCTTTCCCTTCGCTTCGTTCAGGTGGCCCATGCAATTAGACCTCGAAACCTTCTTGTCGAGAACGTCCCCGGCTGGCTCAACACCCCCGACAATGCCTTCGGATGTTTCTTGGGCGCAATTGTCGGCGGAGATGATGCCGTCCTACCGTGCGCCATGCCGGCGCGAGGAAAGTCGAACGCTGGATGGAAATGGCGCGCCGCGGGCAAAGCGTGGATGCTCCGAGAGCCAGACGAAGGCGGATTGCCCATCTATATCGACGACCCCGAAGAACATGATCCCAGCGAAATCCAGCAGGTCGAACTCGACGCCTGCCATGTTCCCGTCTGGCCAAGTGCAGGTATGGTTGCCGGGCCAATCGGACGGGCGGCTTGGCGGGTTCTCGATGCTCAATACGCAGGCTTGGCGCAACGACGCCTCCGTGTGTTCGTTGTCGTCGATTTTGGAGACGGCGCCGATCCCGCGGCAGTATTATTTGAGCGCCAAGGCCTGCTTGGGAATCATCCGCCGAGCCGTGAAACGGGGGAAGGAGTTACCGGAACTCTTAGCGCGCGCGCTCAAGGCGGTGGTGGGCTTGGGACGGACTTTGAGATAGACGGGGGCCTGGCCCCCGTCTGCGCCGACATAGCGCCCACGCTCAACGCGGCATTCGGCGACAAGCAAGGCATCGAAGATCAGAACATCAATGGAGGGGGGGGCTATTCGTTGCCAGCCGTCTCGATGTGCCTCAACGCGGGTGCAATGGGACGGATCGACGCCGAGAGCGAGACGCTGATTCCCGTCAACAGGTGCGACTTCGATGATGTCGCCCACACCCTTCGCGGCGTCCGCAGCATGGGGCACGACAAGAGCCATGCGAACGGTGGCGGGCAGATGGCGGTCGCCTTCGCGCTACGCGGCCGCGAAGAAGGCGCGGTTCCAGAAATGGAAGGCGATGGTTCGCGCGTTGGGGCGCTTCGCTCGGCAAGCGGCGGATCGTCTCGCGACTATGTGGCTACAAGCGAACCTGTCGCCTTCGCGCAGAACCAGCGCGACGAGCTGCGCACCATGGACGTAGCTGGCTCTCTGGCCGCCGAACCGGGCATGAAGCAGCAAACCTATGTCGCGACCCAATGGGCCGTCCGTCGCCTCACCGTCACCGAATGCGAGCGCCTTCAGGGCTATCCAGACGGGCACACGCTGATCGAGTTCGGTTCCCGCCGCACGGTCGAACCCGACATGGCGGAATATCTCCGCAGCAAGGGCGTGATCGTCGAGGCCGACAACAGGACCGGCAAGCTCAAGACGAACGCGGCCGCTGACGGACCACGATACAAATCATTGGGCAATGCGTGGGCCGTCGCTTGCGTTCGCCCGATCGCGCTCAAGATTTACCGACTTCTCGCGGAGGGCCTCGCCGCATGACGCCCGACCAGCAGAAATTCCAACGCGACCTCGCCCGCAAGCACATCGCCCGAGCGCGAGAGGCGGCGAAGTCACACCCAATGTCCGACCAGCGCATTGCCGCGGCGATTGCCCCGACGATCGGCGCAGAGGTCGGTCAAGTTCTCAAATGGATGAGGGAGATGCCGAATGGCTGATGATTGGCAGGTGGGAGATTTGGCGCTGTGCGTCATTGGCGGTCCGCGAGGCTGCATCAAATCCCCCCACGATGAGTGGCCGGTGCACGGCCGCGTTTATACCGTGTCGTCCGTCCTCGAGGAATATTTCCTCGCCGGCATGGTCGGGCCCATCGAGTTAATCGAAATGAAGACAGCGCTCGAATTGGAGAACGGCCCTAGCAACGTCGATTCCAGCGGGACGCGCAATTCAGTCTGGCCGGCTGAGCGCTTCCGCAAGGTCACACCCCCAGAGGCCGACGAGTTCGACCGCGAGACAATCGACCTGATGAACGGCGCTCCTGTCGGGGAGCCGGTGGCATGAGCCCGAACCAAGCGATCGTCTTTAGCGTCATCGCCGGCATCATCGAACGGGGCGAGGCCTGCCCGCAAAACCGTGACATCGCGGAGATGGCGGGCATCCCCTTCAACACCACGACGTCGGCAATCGAAGGCCTGAAAGCGGCCTGCAAGATCAAGATCGAGAATTTCGGCAAGCACGGCCGCGTCATCACCATCGTGGACACCGGCCAGCATTCGGCCTGGCCCGAGATGGTGACGCGCCAGTCGGTCCCGAACGATAGCTTCAAGGCCATCGTGCCCCCTCCCCGCGATCCATGCTGGAAATGCGGCACAAGGGGCGACATCGGCTGCGAGCATCAACGGTGGGCCGCATAATGCCCGCCATCAAGATCGCCGAGCGCAACGAGCTTATCCGCCGCCTACGCGAAGTCCCTATCGGCCAAGTGCGCCGCGAATGCGCAGAGCGTGGTCGACCGCGGTCCTATCTGACGCTCGCCCGGCTTGCGAAGGCCGATGACGACGCGCGCGAGATCGGGGCCATCTCCATAGGTGATGCGGCTGCGAACGTCCTCTCTCGGATGCAGGTGGCCGATGACTGAGATCCGGCCTCCGTCGAATATCGAGGCAGAAGCAGCGCTTCTGGGCGCCATGATGATCGAGAACAAGGTCATCGACGGAATCGCTGATGCGGTATCGCCCGGCGACTTCTTCGAGCCCTTGCACGGCCGCATGTTCGACGCGATCGTCTCTCTGTTCGGCCAAGGCAAGGCGGCGAACCCCGTCACCCTCAAGCCTCTTTTCGATAATGACGAGGCTATGACTGCGGTTGGCGGCGTCGGCTATATGGCGAAGCTGACAGGATCGAGCGCTGGCATCATCGGCGCGCGCGACTTCGCAATCCAGATCAAGGAAATGGCCGAGCGCCGCCGCATCCTCGCCGCGCTGGATGATGCCCGCGCTGCGGCGCTCGACACGGCCACGCCGATGACCGCCCTATCGTCCGTCGTTGAGCAGGTCGTGGAGGTCAGTGGTTCCGACAATGGCGCGGTTGAGGTTGGCCTTGGCGCCGGCGCCGACATGCTTTTCGACGGCCATAGGAACGGCGGCGGTATATCGTGCAACGACATCCGCTGCCTCGATAAGCTCGTATCTGGCCTGAAGCCCAAGCAGATGATGGTCGTCGCGGGCCGCCCCGGCATGGGGAAAACCGCCGTCGCTGTCTCCTATGGCATGGGGGTCGCGTCGCAGAATATCGGTGTGCTGTTCATCACCAAGGAGATGTCCGCGGCGGAATTGACCGGTCGATGCCTCTCCGATCGCATGTTCAGTCGCAACGCTATCCCATATGAGCGCATCGCCAATGGATGGATGAGCGATGACGAACGCCGGCGCATCGCGAGCCTGGCCTCCGAAATCGACCGCTTGCCCTTCAAGATTGTGGATAGCGCCCGCGTAACGCCTGCTCGCGTCAACACATGGGTCCGTCGGTGGAAGCGCCGCTTCAAGGCTCAGGGTATCGATCTTGGCCTCGTGGTGATCGACTATTTGCAGCTTATGGACCCGGACAAGGACCAAGGGAGCCGATACGCCAATATCACGGACATTTCCGGCAAGCTGAAGCAGATCGCCAAGGAGCATGGCGTTCCCATAATGGCGCTTGCCCAGCTCAGCCGTGACACCGAGCGTCGCGACGATAAGCGGCCGAAGATCGCCGACCTGAAGGACACAGGAGCGATCGAGCAAGACGCAGATATGATCCTGCTCTTGCTCCGCGAGGAATATTACCTCGAGCAATCCAAGCCCGATGAGATGCATCCCGACTTCCCGACTTGGGAGAACGCCATGCGTCAGAGCGAGGGGCAGATCGAGTTCATCATGGCGAAGAAGCGCGACGGGCGCACCGGGTCATCTGTCGGGCAGTTTCACGGGCAATACCAGGCGGTGCGGGGATGAGTGACGACGGCTGGTTCAAGGTTGCTCGGGGATGGAGGAAAAACCCCCTGTTCGGCGACGACCCTCTTTCCAAGGGGGAAGCATGGCTGTGGCTCATCGAGAACGCCTGCCATGCCCCGCGCCCGTTCGACGCGATGGGCACCGTTATCACCGTCGAGCGCGGGCAGATCGCAACATCGGTTCGCAGGCTCGCCGAGGCGTGGAAGTGGTCGAAGTCGAGCGTCGACCGATTTCTTGCCCGTTTAAAAACCGGGACAGGTGATGGGCCAATGATCGAGACAGATGTTGGGACAGGGCAAATGGTGATAACAATATGTAATTACGAGAAATATCAGGGAGGACGCAAAAGCTCTGGGACACAGGATGGGACGCAAATCGGGACACCTGATGGGACACTTCTGGGACAGCAGCGGGACACAAATAAAGAATTAAATAATTCCCTTCCTATCGGAAGGGGCGCCGAAGCGCCGAACCCGATCGATCTGAAAGCCATGGTCTTCGCCAGTGGGCGCAAGCTCCTGACCGACGGTGGGACCGACCCAAAGCACGCCGGCGGAATCGTCGGCCGTTGGCGCAAGACCCATGGCGATGCCGTGATCCTCGATTTGCTCGCCCGATGCCAGGCCGAGCGTCCCGAGGTTCCGCTGGAATGGATGCAGGCGGCATTGCGCTCGACATCGCCTGATGGCCAAGGATCCCGGCAAGGCAGCTTCTTCAACGATCGCCGCGGATCGGAGCGTCCATTCTACGAGGTTGTCGCTGAGCGCCGCAAGACGGGAGCGGGCGCATGAGCCACCACAAGCCCGGCGGCCTCGACCGAACCTCGCTCACTCGCTTGGCCGACGCGATGAAGGACCCGAACCCCGAGAACGGCCGAGATGCGAGCCGCGAGATGTGGTGGAGGTCCGACCGTAAGTTCGCATTCTTCAACCTCGATCACCTGACCTGGCCAGAGCAGACGCAGGTCAAAATGCTGTTTGAGCAGATTTTCGGGGAGAAAGCGGAATGATCGAGCAGCATGACGACAACTACGGCCTCGACCGGGACACCGAGCAGGCCGCAGACCGCATCGCCCGCGCGCTGATGAGCCATGATCCAGTTGCCGCGGTCGAAGCGGTGAAGGCGAAGGAGGCGGCGCGACGTGATGGCATGATCGCCCGCGACCGCGAGGATGCCGAGCGCGAGGCGGCGCGGCAGGCTGCGATGATCCAGGTCGCGGACGGGCTGACGGTCAACATCGGCAACACCGTGGTCGAGCCGACGCCGGAATGGCTTGCCAAAGGGGAAAGCAGAGTCGTTGCGGTCGGCGGCGAGCGTTGGACCGATGTGCCGATGAGCACGCGCCGCCGGGTCGTGACCAGCCATTATGAGCGGGCCTACAACGCGGGCCGCATCACGGCGCGCCAGAGCAAGGCTTGCGCATGGTATTGCGAGCAGCACGAGCGCAGCGGCCTCTCGGGCAACGTCAAGTCGACGAACTTCGAGCCCCGCATCGCGGGAACGGCAACCGTCGGCCTGCCCTTCACCCCGTCACAGCTCGACGCGCAGGACGAATTGCGCAATGCCCGCTTGATGATCCCGTCGCGCCTGCGCATCTTCTTCGACAAGGTTGTCCTCGACGACATCGCGATAACGCGGGCCTCGAAGCTGGTTCACGCCGGGCGCCATCCCCTCGACAGCCTGCGGTGCTGCGCCGATCGGGTCGCCGACTATGTGGAATATTCGACCGGGAAGCCGATGTGATGAGAGACTGCAAGCAACTGTTTGACAGTTCGAAACGGAAAATATATCAATCCGCCACATCAGAAATTGCGCCCACCGATTTGAGCGCGGTTCCACCCTTCCAAAAATCGCAGGTTTCCTGATGGCGCAGACGGTTTCCATCTCGTCTCGGATCGAGGCATTGGAAGCCGCTGAGCGGCGCATTTCAGCGATCGAAGAGACGAAACTGTCGTCCAAGCCGATGGCGGAAGCGCTGTCGGTTTCGTGGCCTACGCTGCGCGCATGGTGCGACCTTCCGGCCTTCGCCGACAGCGGCGCGTTCATTCGCGGCGGGAACGGCATCGAATGGGAGTTCGATCCCAAGAAAACGGTCGCTGCTCTGCTCGCCCATTTCCGAGGCGAAATTGCGCGGCGCCAGGATCGCAACCGCCGCGTCGTGGAATCGGTCGGGCTCGACATGGACCCGGACGAAGCGGGCCGCATCGACATGGCCGAGCTCACCAAGCAGGTGAACCTCACGCTCGCCATCCAAGAGAACAAGATGAAGTCGGGCGGCTATGTCCCGGCAACCGATCTGCGGGACTTCCTCCGCGGCTATAACCAGTCGGCGGTTTCAGCGGTGCTCGGGGTCGGGTCCAAGATCGACCCAACCGGCGCCCTGCCCGCCAGCATCCGCACAGCGATGACCGAGGAACTGCGCAAGGTCGCGGTCGGAATGCAGTCGATGTGCAGCAAATTCGTCGGGGAGTTCGGTGCGGGTTCTAACCAAGCAGGAGATCGCGGAAGCATGTGAGCTGATCGCGCAGGATGCGTTCTGCGCCGACATCTTCGACATTGCGACCGAAACGCTCCGCTTCCTCGATCCCCCGCGGGAAATATCGACCCTCGAATATTCGATCGAGCATCGCAAAATCCGCCAGTCCGATGGCGAGACGGCCGATTGGTCGCTCGACCTCACCCCATATCTCGCCCAGCCGATGGCGGCGCTCGATGCTCCGGGCATTCACGAGGTCATCGTCCCCAAGCCCGCGCGATCGGGCGGGACCGTGGTCGCGGAGAACTATGCGCTCAAGACGATGGAGTTCGGCCCCGCCGGCGACATCATGTGGTATCTCGCAGGCCCCGATGAGGTCGGCAGCTATGCAGAGCGCGTTTTCAAGCCGCTGTTTGAAGATCACGAAGGCGTAGCGGCGAAGATCGGCGGCGGCCCGAGCGACAACACGCTGCGCCGCAAGCGCATCGGCGGCTATACGGTCGAATTGCTCGCGATGTCGGGCAAGACCACGACCAACCGCCAAGGCCGGTTCATCGTCTTCGACGAGCCGGACAGCTACAGCAAGAAGTTCACGTCGAACTTCCTCGAGCAAGGTCGCCAGCGCCAGCGCATGGTCGGCAGCTTGCGCAAGATTTACGCCTGCGCGCACCCGGACATCGGATGGTCGGGCGGTATCGCCCAGGCATGGACGCAATCGAGCCGCGGCATTTTCGTGATGGCCTGCGCCGAATGCGGCGGCCATGCCTCGCCATATCCGACCAAGCATTGGCCAGACGTCCCCAGGTTCCGGCTGGATTACAAGCGAGCGCCCGAACGAACGCCGATCGGCGACCGGCTCAAGATGGCGCGGGAGACGGCGGCCATGATCTGCCCTCATTGCGGCGTCGAACTGGACGATGCGCAGCGCAAGGAAATGGTCGCGGCCGGGGATTACATGCACGCCGGGCAATCGCTCGACGTTGACCTCGGCATCATGGGCGAGATCGACCCGACGATCACCATGGGTTTCTGGATCCATGCGTTGATGGTTTCGCAGGTCACGCTCGCGGAACTGGCCGTGGAAATGGAAGGCGCGATCGAGCATCGCGAGCGCACCGGCAAGACCGACAAGCTGAGCAAGATCATGGTGCGCACCTTCGGGGAGGTTTTCGAAGGCGCGGCTGGATCGGAAAGCGTCGATGCTGCCGTGCTGCGCGAACGCACGAAGTCGATGGCGACCGCAGACGAAGCGGTGAGCTACCGCATGGGCGAGGTTCCCGATGGCGTCCTGTTCGCCACCGCGGCGATCGACACCGGCGGCAACCGCTTCGATGTCGTGATACGCGGATGGGATTTGGAGCGCCGGTCATGGCTGATCGACCGCTTTACGATCCGGCAGCGAATGCACCCCGATGGCGTCATGCGCGACATTCGCCCGACCCGCGTTGCAGACGATTGGCTGGTTCTCGAAAGCCAGGTGATTGACCGGCTCATCCCGCTGCAATCGGACCCTTCGAAGGCCATGCCGGTTGCGGTCACGATGATCGACACCGGTGACGGCAACGCGACATGGCTCGCCTATGAGTTCGCGCGCCGGATGGACAAGAAGCGCTGGGGCGACTGGCGCAAGGTGCGGTGCATCAAGGGCGTCGGCGGAAAGCGCGAGAGGCTTTCAGCGCCGACGAAGATCAGCAAGGACAGCGAAGGCAAGGTCGTCAAGCCGGTCATCACGCTGCACACGCTCGGGGTCGATGACTTGAAGCGCGACACGGTGACGGACCTCGCGATTGCCGACGGCTCGCCCGGCCAATGCTACTTCGCGCTCAACATGCCGAAGGACGCCTTCGACGAGTTTTTCAATGAGACAGAGCAGGAAGGCAAATGGGTGCGCAGCGGGCCGAACGAGAGCCTGGACTGCTACGCCTACGCCGAAGCTGGCCGCATCCTGCTTGAGCCCGACCGCAAGGATCGATGCTGGTTCGGGCCCCTGCCCCGTCCGGTATGGGCGCGTCCGGTCAGCCTTGTCGCTGACGAGGAAGATGCGGCGCCCGAGCCGAAAGCCGAACCCAAGAAACCTGCCAAGGCGTCGCTGCTAGACCGCTTCGACAGGCTCAACTCGCGCGGATGACCGCGAACGAAAAGGACCGACCGATGGACGCATTCATCTTCAACCAGCGGGTCAAGCATGGCCGGCTCGATTTTCACCCGACCGTTGTTTACGGCTTCGAGGATCCCGACGCTGCGCCCTATTTTGCGGCGTGCGGCTGGGGCGAGGCGACCGATGCTGAAGTGGTGGTGCCGATCGGCATCGACGAGCTCGATATTGATCCCTGCACCGTCTGGGGCAACGGCGAGAACCGCGGCAAGTTCGTGATGCCGGAACGCGCCGCCGAAGCGCGCGGGATCACGCTGGAAGAAGCGCAGGCATACGTCTGGGATGGCCGCGAAGTCCTCATCAACAATGGCGGGGTGAACTGACATGGCGAAGCGCATGAGCGATGGCGGCGCCGACGCTGCCCTGACCTATTGGACCGATGCCGACGTCTATGCGCTCTGCTCGGCCGAACCGACCAGCTACACCGAAGGCAACTCGACCTATAAGCTGGGCGGGACGACTCCGACCTTCGACGCAATTGCGAACGGTGACGTTTCGGGCCGCAAGCGCGGCGTCCAGGCGAAGTCGGGCATTTCGATCGCAACCAGCGGCACGGTGACGCACGCTTTCCTCGGCAAGTCCGGGGACTCGACGCTGCGTTATGTCACGACCACCGCATCGCAGGCCGTTGCGGCATCTGGCACCGCCGATGCTGGCGCGTGGGCTGTCGAAGTCCGCGACCCAACCTGACCCTGACGGCGGGCTAGGCCGTGGCCAGCACCCTCACGGCAGGTGATATTCTTGGGATTTACCAAGGCTATTATCCTGCCTTTAGTGCCGGATCGCTTTCTCCTGACACATTTGGCGGGTTCACCTGCACCGTTCTTGCGACCGGCTTTACAGCAGGTCGCATTTCCGCGTCATTCTCAGGCGATGCGACGGCGTTTTTGGCCGGAAAAGCTATCAGCGTTAATGGCACCGCCTATTCCACGATAGCGAGCGGCCCGACATACGACAGCGGCTCAAATACGACTTCGATTGAATGGGCCTACGCTCCTGGCAATTTCAGCACCACGCCTGGAAGCAACGAATACACAATCGACATTGGCGCTGGAGGTCCCGCATCCCCCAACATCACTAGCCCCTCGACCGTCCCGAACCTGATCGGCACGAAGCTGGCGCACACGATCACCGCCGACAAGACGATTGCCTCGACCGCGATCACGGGCGGGGCCGATGCGGCAGAGTTCGAGATCAACGGCACGGCGGGACTGCGCTTCGCTGGTGACGCAAATTCGGACACGGCTGGCAGCTATGTCGTCGAAGTCACGATCACCGACACCGACGGATTGACCGCTAGCCAGACGATCACCGTCCCGGTCAAATATATCCTCTACGTCGGGGGCAAGACGTGGAGCCGGGCTGGTGCGACGACCACGACGAACGTGTCGCTCACCGACCTGACGGGCGGCGTTGCAAGCGCGCCCGCCGAGAATGATTATGTCGTCGTGATGCAGGGCATCGGCTCGAACGCCGATCGCGCCGTTGCCACGACGTCGGGTTACACCGAACTGGCGGACATCTACGCCAACGGGACGACCTATGACGCCAATCTCGGCGTCGATGCGAAGTTCATGGGCTCGACGCCCGACACGACGGTCACGATCGGCTCATCAGGCAGCGCGAACGATGCGCAGGCCGCGCGGATCATGGTCTTTCGCGGGGTCGATCTTACGACGCCGATGGACGTTGCGGTCGTCACGGCAACCGGGACAGGGACGGCCAAGCCGAACCCCGGCGCGATTACGCCGATCACGACGGGATCGGTGGGCGTGTTCTCTGGCGCGCAGGCCGCGGCGACGGCTGCGGCGCTCACATCGTCCGACCTGACGGCATTCGCATCGGTCAATCAGGCCGACACGAACGATATTGCTGTTGGTGCGGGCTACATCGAATGGTCGGGCAGCGGGGCAATGGACCCGGCTGTTTTTGGCGGCGGGTCGAACAACAGCGCGAATAGTTGGGCGGCGGTGTCGATCGCGCTGCGTCCGGCCTATACGAGCGGGGGCCCCGCAGCGGTAACGCCCAACAATGCCGCCCACACGCACACCGCATCCTCGCCCACGCTGTCGGCCAAATCGAGCGTCACGGCCAATTCGGCAGCGCACAGCCAGACGGCGACCAGCCCGAGCCTGGCAGCGCAGGCGACGATCAGCCCCGACGGCGCGGCACACGCCCACAGCGCGACCAGCCCGACGATAGCGCGCACGATCATACGGCAAGCGAACCGAGCCTGTCAGCCGCATCCACGGTGGCGCCGGATGACGCTGCCCACGCATCAAGCGCGACAAGCCCGACCATCTCGACGGGCGGCTCGGTGGCGGTGGACAGCACGGCGCACGACCATGCGGCATCCTCGCCAACGATCGCGGCGCAATCAGCCGTGCAACCGGATGACGCTGCCCATGCGCTGGCATCGACCAGTCCGACGGTATCGGCGGCCAGTTCGGTGCAGCCGGACGACACAAGCCATGCGCAGGCCGCGACAAGCCCGTCGGTGGCCGCAAAGGCATCGGTGAGCGTCGATAGCGCGGCCCATGCTCAGGAGGCGACCAGCCCGGCGCTTTCAGGCTCTCTGGCTATCGTGCCAGCCTCCGCGGTCCACGCGCACACGGCAGGGCAACCGACGATCGCCTGGAATAGCATGATCGCGGCCAACGACGCGGCGCATGAAACGACATCGACCTCGCCGAGCATTGCGGCGCGGTCAGTAATCACGCCGGATTCGGCGGCGCACGATCAGGTGGCGACATCGCCCCTGCTCGCTTCGGCCAGTTCGATCGCGGTGGCATCAGCCTTCCACGATCATCTGGCTTCTTCGCCGACAATCAGGATCACGCTTCCATCGTCCGACCGCCGGGCAGTTGGAAGCCCGCGACCGCGCAACGTCGCGACCACCGAACAAAGCCGCGTTGCCTCTCCAAGCCGGGAGGCGCGCATCGCCCAACCCGCCAGACCGCCGCGCGTGGTCGCGACCGCAACTCGGAAGAGGATCGCATCTTGAGCGCCAACTGGCCTGCAAAAGACCCTGACGAGGTTTTCGACTATTCGTGGGACGTCCCGCTCGACGAGGGCGACACGATCAGCGGAACCCCGACACGCACGCTCATCACCGGGACGGTGAATGTCGAAGAACCGACGTTCAGCGGCGCGCGGATCACCGTCTATATTTCGGGCGGCGCTTCGGGCGAGACGGCGGTCATCGAATTGACTTGCCAGACCTCGGGCGGGCGGACGTTTCAGGAAACATTCGTGCTGCCGATCAAGGATTCGGCGACGGCACCGACCGATGCGGAAAACCTGCGCGCGGACATCGTGGCGCTCGAAGCGGCACAGATGAGCCTCGCGTCGGGCAAGATGGTGACGGAAGTCTGGCGCAGCGGCCGGCGCCTGATCTACGGCAAGGTCACGCTGGAATCGCTGCAAACGCTGATCGCGTTCAAGACGCGCAAGCTGGAAGAGGCCGAGCAGGCCGCGCAGGGCAAGAAGCGCCGCCGCGCCATCGCGCTGGGCTGGCCGAACTGACATGGGCATGTTCGGGAAAATGGGCGCCGCCTTGACCGCGGCGCGCTCGGCTATGCTCGGCAGCAACCAGCGGGATGCCGCGCGCCGGGACATCTCGGAAATGCGCGGCTGGTCGAAGCGCCCCGGATTTGCGGGAACGGTATCGCAAGGCGACATCGACCTGATCCTCGGCCGCGCGCGCGACCTCGACGAAAACAATGGCTGGATCAATGGCGGCCTTGATCGCCGCGTCGAAGCCGTCATCGGCGGCCGCATCCAGCTTTCCGCGCAGCCCGTTTATTCGCTGCTCGGCCGCGACATCAACTGGCGCATGGAATGGTCGCGCAAGGTGCAGGCCCGGTTCAAGGTCTGGGCGAACGACATTGAGCGCCGCTGCGATGCGCGCCAGCGCCTGACCTTCGGCGCGATGGCGAAGCTGGCTTACCTGACCTATCTGCGCGACGGCGAAGCGGCGGCGGAAGTTCGCGACAGCGACCGCGGCCTGTCGAACCCGACCAACATCATGCTCATCGAACCCGAGCGTATTTCGACGCCGGACTATCGAGTGCATGAAGAAGGGCCCATGCTCCGCAATGGCGTCCGCATGGACGCCGACGGGGCGGCGATCGGCTATTATGTGCGCTCGGGCCACCCAGACGACCCTCATGCGTCGCTGAACGCGACCCGCTGGGACTATATCCCGGCGCGTGGGCCTACCGGGCGCGCGAAGTTCGTCCACGTCTTCGCGCCGCGCCGCGTCGAGCAAATGCGCGGCATCTCCCGCCTCGCCGAAGCGATGGTGCCGTCGAAGATGGTCGACCGGATCGACCGCGCCGAACTGGCCGCGGCGCTCAAGTCGGCGATCTACAGCTTCTTCATCAAATCGCCCGGAACGACCTCGGACATCGAAGAGGCTCTGGCGCCGGGCAGCGAGCAGACCGAAAACGGCTGGATCGACGACTATCTCGACTATCGCGGGCGCAACCCCGTCATAGTCGATAACGCCAGCGTCGTGCATCTCCTGCCCGACGAGGACGTGGTTCAGCCGAATCGGAATAGCCCGAACAGCAATTATCCCGATTTCGTGCGGTTCGTGCTGCAGAAGATCGCCAGCTCGATGGGCCTGAGCTATCCGCAGCTCTCGCAGGACTATGCGGGCATCAACTATTCGTCGGCGCGGACCCTGCTCAACGAAATCTGGCGCGGCCTGCTTGAGGATCGCGTCTATTTCACGCAAGCCTTCCTGACCCCCTTCTATGCCGCATGGCTCGAATGGGAAGTGGCGAACGGCGACATCAAGATCCCCGGCGGCCCGGCGAACTTCTACCGGAACAAGACGGCCATCTGCTTCGCGGAATGGATCGGACCCGGACGCGGCTCGGTCGATCCGAACAAGGAAGCGGATGCGGCGAACAAGGACACCGCAGCCGGACGCACGTCGACGATCGAGCACATCCTCGAACGCGGCCGCGACCCTGACGACGTTCTGGCCGAAGAGGCTTTCTATCAGGCGGCGCGCGAAGGCATGGGCCTCGCCCCCGTTCAGCATGACATCAAAGCATCTGCCGATGGCGCTACCGACACCGGCGCGACCGGGACCGAGCAGGACCGTGACGGCGACGGCGTGCCGATGGAAGACAACCGCAAATCCAAACCGAAGGGGAATGGCCAGTGAGGCAGATCGGCGCAGGGCCGCAGCCCTACACCAATGTCGCGCGGCAGCTTCTCGACCGCCCGTTGGCGATCCTGCCGCACCAGCTTGAGGCGACCCTACTCGCCCTTCAGGCGCGGCTTGGCCTCGTCGAAATTAGCACGATCGATGCCACCGCCATGGAAGCGAAGGCCATGCTCGAGCGCAGCGCGCTGAGCGGCGACGCGCGGCGCGAATGGGACAGCGGACGGTCATTCCATACCGACGGTGAAGTCGCGGTGATCCCGATCGTCGGGACGCTGGTGCCTCGCTTCGGCTGGCTCGATCCGATGTGCGGCATGACCGGCTATGACGGCCTGACGCGCAAGCTGCGCGACGCGGTGCGCGATCCGGCGATCGAGGCTATCTGGTTCGACATCGACAGCCCCGGTGGTGCGGTGGCTGGGCTTGAGCAATTTGTGCTCGAACTCGCCGAACTCGCCGATAGCGGCGGCAAGCCGATCTACGCTTGGGTCAATGAGCAAGCGTGCAGCGCTGCCTATGCCATCGCCTCGACCTGCCACAAGGTCTACGGCCCGGAAACGGCCATGGTCGGCTCGATCGGCTGCTGCATGGCGCATACCGACATCACCGGCGCTCTCGACGAAGCCGGCGTGAAGGTGACGATCATCCGGTCCGGCGAGCGCAAGATGCGCGGGAGCAGCGTTGAAAAGCTCGACAAGGTGACGCTCGCCAAGTTCCAGGCCAGTTGTGACGCGGTGCGCGACCGCTTCGCCCAGATCGTTGCGATGGGCCGCGGCATCACCGTTGACGCCGCGATGGCTACCGAAGCCGACTGGTTCGAAGGCTCTGAGGCCGTCGACCTCGGCCTGATGGACGCCGTGACGACCGAGCGCGAGGCTTGGTCCCGCCTCGAAGAAGAAATCGACCGCAACAAGCGCGAAAGGAGATCGGCCAGATGAGCCGTTTTGCCGGACTTCCCGCTGCCCTCAAGGCCACCAAGGCCTCGTCGGAAGCGCCCGAAGACATCGAAGAACCCGAAGATGACGGCGACGGCACCCCGCCGCCTGCCAAATCCAAGCAGAAGGAGCCTGAGATGGCTGATGAAAATATGAGTGCGGCCCTCGACGCCGCGAAGAAGGAAGGTCACGACGCCGGTTTCAAGGCCGCGACCGATCGCTTCAACGCCGTGATGGCGAGCGAGCATTATGCGGGCCGCGAAGCATCGGCGGCCAAGCTGCTGACCAACGGCGCGCTGTTCTCGGCTTCGGCCGATGACGTCTGCGCTATCCTCGCCGACATGCCGAAGGTCGAACAGACCGCGCTGAGCGAGGAAGATCAGCGCGAAGCCGCCGAAGAAGGCGGCCGCAAGGAAATGAAGGAAACGCTCGGCAAGAGCGCGAACAGCAACATCGACGCCGACGCCGGCAAGGACGGCAAGGCAAAGGCGGAATCGTCCGCAGCCGTTTGGGACACCGCCATCGCGGCGGTCTGCCCGGACGCGCGCAAGTAATCTCTGAACGAAAGGAGCCAAGATCATGGCAACCCTCACCGAAGGAAAGCACGAAGGCGAATTTATCGGCCAGCTCGCGATGGGCATTGGCTACCACGTCGATCAGGTCACGGTCCTGTCGGGCCAGAACCTCGTCGCCGGCGCCGTCGTCGGCAAGGTGACTGCGAGCGGCAAATATGTCGCCTATGACAATGCCGGCACCGATGACGGCCGTCGGTCCGTCGCGGGCATCCTCGTCGCGGCCGTTGACGCCAGTGGCGGCGACGTGGCCACCGGGCGCGTGCTGCTGCGCGGTCCCGCCATCGTCAACAAGAACGACCTCACCTGGGCCGCTGGCATCGACGCCGGCGAGCAGGCCACGGCCATCGCTGCGCTCATGGCGCTCGGCATCAAGGCCGTCTGATCCAATCCACATCGCTGAGCCAGTCACCCGGCAGCACCCGCTGACCGGCAACGGCCCCGCGCATCCAAAGGACATCGAAAATGCACTTCGACATCTTCAATGACGATGCCTTCAGCCTCGCATCGATGACCGCTGCGGTCGAGAAAATGCCCTCTGTTCCGGGCTTTCTCGGTTCGCTCGGTCTGTTCGGTGCTGGGGAAGGCATCACGACCGATACCCTGACCATCGAGCGGAAGGATTATGTCCTGACGCCGATCAAGACCTCGCTCCGCGGCACCGAGCCTCCGATGGGCTCGACCGAAAAGGCCAAGCTGCGCAGCTTCGCCCTTCCGCGCGTCGCGAAGTCGGATCAGGTTTTCGCCCGCGAAATCGCCAACGTCCGCGCGTTCGGCACCGAAAGCGAACTGCTGACGGCCGCCAAGCTCATCACGCAGAAGCAGATGAAGTTGATGCAGGAATATGAGCTGACCATGGAACTGCACCGCCTCGGCGCGATCCAGGGCATCCTGCTCGATACCGACGGCTCGACGCTCTACGATTACTTCACCGAGTTCGGCATCTCGCAGCCGGCGGAAATCGACTTCGACCTCGACAATGCCTCGCCGACGGCTGGCGCTCTGCGCACGCTGATCTCGAACGGCGTCATCCGCCCGATCGCCCGCGCGCTCGGCGCGGCGTGGAACCCCGGCATCCGTATCATCGGCCTGTGCGGTGACACCTTCTACGATCAGTTCTGCAACCATGCGGACGTTCGGACGACCTATAACAACTGGCAGGCAGCGGAATCGCTGCGCACCAGCACGGCGTTCTCGACCTTCCGCTTCGGCGATGTCGAATGGGTCAACTACAAGGGCACCGACGACAACAGCACCGTGGCGGTCGGCACCGGCAAGGTGCAGTTCATCGTCGCGGGCGTTCCCGGCCTCTATCGCCGGATCAACGGCCCCGGCGAAGACTTCGAAACGGTCAACACCCTCGGGCGTCCGATCTATTCGAAGCTGATCCGCGACGACAAGCGCAACCAGTGGGTGCAGCCGGAAATCTATTCCTACCCGCTGCACATGGTGACGCGCCCCGAAGTCCTGCTTCGCGGCAAGAACACCTGATCGACCGGGCGGGGCTTCGGCTCCGCCCTCCCCCACTGACACCGAAAGGATAGAGCCATGCGCATCCGTGCATTGCAGACCTTCACCATCGCCCTGCCCGACCAGATGGTCGTTCTCAACGCTGCGAAAGGGAAGGTCAAAGCCGATGAAGCCGACATCGAGGACAGCATCGCGCAGCAATATATCGACGCCGGGATGGCCGAGATCGTCAAGGGCAAGCCCGCCAAGGACCCCTTGGACCATGACGGGGACGGTCGAAAAGGAGGGGTCGCACCCGCCGCCGAACCGACGAAGGACGAGGCTTCGAACGAAGCCGCCGAAGACAAGGCACCCTGATGCCTTCCCCGCTCGAATCCCTGACCGACGACGCGCTTGATCCCGTCACGGTCGAGCATTTGGGCGACACTTTCACATATACGCCGGCTGGGGGTCAGCCCTCGACCGGCGTCTATGGTTTCGTGGATTACGGCGAGGAAATCGCAAACCCGATGATGCCGGGACCGGGCGTTGTATCGCAGGTGATCAAGGTCCAACTACTCGCGTCGCTCTTTCCAGAGCCTAATTCATCTTGCCGGGTTTCTGGCCTGCATCGTTATCCGGGCGTCATTTATAAGCCTGTTGCTGTGGAGCCGGACGACCGCGGCTTCTGGCGCTTCTCGCTTCAGAAGGTGCCCTCCTGATGGCAAGCGAAACCGCATGGACGAAACTCACCGCCAAGGTGAAGGAAACTCTCGAAGAAGCCGCGACCAGCGACGGCCGCACGCTCAACATCTTCACGTCCGCCGATCGCAGCGACATGGACGCTCTCGGCGAGGCGGACCTTCCCGGCGTCATCATCGGCATGGGCAAGGTCGAGTTCCAGTTTGCCGAGCATATGGCCCAGATGCGGCACGACGGCATCATCCTCTTTTCAGTGCAGAGCGGCATCGAAACCGGGCTGCACATCGATCCGTCCAATCAGGACGTGATCGCCTTCATCGTCGAGACGCTTTCCGCGAGCGATTTTCTCGATGGCTGGGTCGAGTTCCTTGACCCGCTCAGCATGGACGCATCCGAGCAAGCTGCCCCGAATATCGGCGAGGCGCTGCTGACGATGGCCTGCACGCTTTACACCCCGACCGACGACTTCCGCACGATCATCGGAACCGACGGCACCCATCACTGAGAAAGGAATGACCATGGCTCGCAAGCCTGAAGTGCTGGCCGTCGCGCCAGCGCTGCCGAGCGGCAGCGTCGATTTCAACGCCTTCCACGATGCAATCGCGAAGGGCGCCAGCGCCGAAGAGGCTGTGGCCGCCGGGGCCGGAAAGCCCGCGGTCGCTCCCGCCGAAGAAACCCAGCCCGTCGCTGACGACGCGGCCTGATCGAAGGAGATCATTCAATGGCTTTTGCAACCCGTAAGGCCCGCAATACGGCTCTGGCCGTCATTGCGCAGGCGGCGCGCGGCACGTTCGTCGACCCCGCCGCGAACCTCATGCCCTGCTCGAACATGCAGCTCAACATCTCGTCGGTGACGGTCGCCAATCCCGAATATACCGGCTCGGTCGACCAGAACGGCGATGAGATTGTCGGCAAGCAGGCGACGATCAGCTTCGACATCAATCTCCGCGCGCCGGGCGGTTCCGATGTGCCGAGCGCCGGCGCCTTTCTGCCGGGCATCATCCTGAAGAATGCCAAGATGACCGAGGTCATCACGTCGACGGCGATCCCCGCCTCGCCGGAAGCGCTGTCGTCCGGCTCGACGACGGGCTTCACCGGCGGCTCGGGCATGACCGGCACGAAGGACCTCTACAAGGGGATGCTGGTTCGCTTCCCGACGCTCAACGCTGGCCTGCCCGGCATCTCGGCCATCCGCACTAACAGCGCAGCCAAGGTGGTCGAGCTTTGCGAAACCTTCGCCTCGTCGCTCAGCGACGATTACCAGATCCCGAAGCAGCTCGCCTATGTGAACGACATCAGTTCGACCGATCCGGTCCCGCTGTCGCTCAAGGCGTGGCTCGGCGGCAAGCGCTATGATCTCGTCGACTGTCAGGTCACGTCGCTCGCTGTGTCGGTGCAGACCTCGACCACCCGGCAGGGCAGCATCCCGATCCTGCGCGTCACGCTATCGGCGATCATCAATGCCACGGCAGACGAGGCCACCCCGTCGATCCCGGCGCTCGGCCCGACGCCGAAGTATCGCGACGGCAAACAGTTCATCTCGAAGAAGGCTGTCGGCGGCTCGGGATTCGAACTGAACTTCGGCATCCAGACCGATGCAGCGCCGAACCCGAACATGGCGAGCGGCGACGAGGGCGACGAAATCACCTCGAAGCAGATCACGCTCACCCCGAACCTGCTCAGCTATCTCAAGGCGGACTTCGACACGCTCGCGATGGCAGATGCGCAGGCCTATCACAGCTTCTTCGCGCTGTGGGGCTCGGGCTCGGGCCAGATCGTCGGCATCGTCGTCCCCGATGCGCGCTTCAGCCACGCCGGCGATGACCTCGGCGGCACGCACGTCACGCAGTCGCCCCAGATGTGGGTCGACGTGATGAGCAAGGCCGCTGCAATCGTCTTCCCCTACTGGTAATCGAAAGGCTGTCCCCCATGGCCATGCAGAGAATCCCGCTCGACGGCGGCGAAACCATGACATTCACTCCGGCGGCGCTTTCCCATGTGGAGGCGCCGCCTTCTTTCGTGCTGAAGGCGCCGACGCGCCGTGATCGCGAGCGGATGGAATATGCCCTGCTCGAAGAGGGCCTTCGCCATCACAGCGAAGAAGATATGCGCGATACGACCATCGAAGAGCTTTGCCGGCTCTGGGGCGTGACGCGCGAGGACGAGCAGGTCCAGCGCGTCCTCGGATATTGGAAGGCGCTCGACGACTATATCGAGGAAGTGAAGGCGCTCGCGATGGAGGCCGAAGCTGCCCGCGATGCGGGTGAAGACGCCCCGCCCGAGCTGGCGCCGTTCAACCATCCCGATCGCGAAAACGTGAACCAGCTTCTGCAGGATCTTGCCGAAGCCTCGGACATCCTGCGCCGCATGAGCGTCGATGAAATCCGGTGGAACAAGGAATTTCCGCGCTTTGCCATCGCGCATTGCGTGACGCGCTGGACGGGCCTGTCGAAAAATCCCCGGCTCCATGCTGGCATCGTGGAAATGGATAGCGTCTGCGACATGCAGGACGAAATGGTCGAGAAGTTCGGCGATGCCGGGCGAACGGCCCTGAACGAACTCGCCGCAACCGTGATGCGCCGTTTCTACCTCGACCGGAGTGCGGAAAAAAACTCAAAATCGCCTGCGCCGTCAGCGCCGACCCCGCAAGCTACGAAGGAAATTGGGTCGGGCGAGGAAGCTGGGACATCCCCGGAATCGGATCGTTCCAGCGAAACCCCCGGCGAATAGCCGATCCGCAATGCTTCAAGCTCATCCGGCTCTACCATCAATGCGACCGCGGCATGATGGGCCACGACTGGCCGGATGGGCGCGGCCTGCTCGATCAGCCGAACTTGTTGGTCGAGGCTTGGTCGACGATCGGCGTTGCGCTCGAGCGGGCGAAGAAGGGTGAGCCACTTTAAAGGCCGCGTGGCCTTGCCGCCCCGTAGCGCCTTCGACCAGTTCGCGCGCGAATCGATAGGACGACTGCAGGCGGCGGCGCTCAATGCCACGGCGCGCGCTGCCCTTACCGCCAAGCGCAAGCTGCGCGCAGACATGCAGGGCGCTGGGCTCGGCCGCCTGGGCAACGCAGTCGATCATGGCTCCGACGCACAGAAAAACGGCCGCGTTCGCACGATGGGTCAGGGCTGGTCGGCTTCGGGCTGGCTCGCCATCCGCAGCCGGTCAGAGCGGACCATCGGGGCGATCGAAAGCTATACGGCCGGAGCCGTCATCACGCCGAAAAAGGGTCGGTGGCTGTGGATCGCGACCGATGACATTCCGATCCGGGCCGGGCGCCAACGCATGACGCCGGCGCTCTATAACAAGATGGGTTTCGCCTCGAAGATCGGGCCGCTGGTTCCGGTCAAGGCATCGAACGGCACGCCCCTGCTTGTCGTGCGCAATGTCGGCGTCAGCGCTTCGGGCAAGTCTCGTTCGGCGCGATCGCTGACCAAGCGGGGCCTGCCTCGCAAGGGCCAGACCCAGGCCGACTTCATCGTTGCCTTCTACGGCATCCCGAACACGTCGCGGCAGGCGCGCGTGGACGTCGATCAGATCATCGCCGAGGCTCGGGCTTCCCTGCCCGACCTCATCGCCCAAGAACTCGGTAGGAGATAGGAAACATGGCCACCGGCACGACCGCGTTTCCGGCTTTTATCCGCGCCGAGTATGATCCTTCCGGCAACGGCTTCCGCGATTTCGAAGCCCAGATGAGGCAGAGCGCCACGCGCGCCGAGCAGCAGTTCACGCAGGCTTTCGACCAGATCGGTGCGCGCATCACGCAGTCGCTCAACCGCGGTCTTGGTGCGAACGGCAAGCTCGACCTCGGCGTCGACCAGTTGCGCCAGACGACGGCCGAAGCGAAGTTCGCCGAGCAGGCATATGGGAACCTCCTGCGCACCGCGACTCTTCTTGCCCGCGAAACCGGCGACACGAGCAGCGCCACGCGCAACTATATCGCAGCCCTGTCGGCGCAGCGTATCGAGGCATCGCAGATCGTGCGGGAGAACGAGGCGCAGCTTGCGACCTATACCCGCCTTCAGGCTGCCCTCGACGTCACGGCCGACAAGAGCAGCAAGCTCGCGCAGAGCTATCGCGATACCTTCGCCGAAGCCGCAAAGGCCGCGCAGCTTGAGGTCGCGAATAACCGCTTCGGCGCCTCGATCGCGCCTGCCCTTGGCGGAAGCGCCCTCAACAATGGCGCTGGCTATGGAGAACTGGCGCGCGCGGCGCGCGAGGCCGACGCCTATGAGCGCCAGCTTGCCGAACTGCGCCAGCAGCTCAACCCGCTCGCTTTCGAGCAGGCGCGCGTCAACAAGGAGATAGCCTTCGCCGCGGCCGCCTATCAGAAGGGCGATATTTCCGCCGAGCAGCTTCAGGCGCGCACCCAGCAGCTGAACTCGGCGCTGGTCCGCATGGGGGGCGGCTTCCGCAATTCCCGCCAGGCCATGGTGCAGACCGGGCAGCAGCTTCAGGACGTCGCGATCTCGATGTTGTCCGGCCAGCGCGCCGGGACGGTTCTCGCGCAGCAGTTGCCGCAGTTGGCGTTCGCAATGTCCAGCTTCGGCGGCAAGGTCGGCGCCGTGGCGACGGCTCTCTCGGGGCCATGGGGCCTGGCGGTCGGCCTGGGCGTCGGGGCCATCGCCACGCTCACCGCGGGTCTGTTCGACAATGCCGACGCTGCGGACACGGCCGAGGATGCCCACAAGGCCCTTGAGAAGCGCCTTTCCGAGATGTCGTCTTTCTTCGATCTCGCCACGGGCGCCGTGGTCCGGCAGAACCAGGCTCTCATCGCCAATGCCCGCCTGAAGCGCCTCGACGAGATCGACAGCCTCGCACAGTCGCAGAAGGACCGGCAAGCCGAGATCAAGCGTCTTGTCACCTCCAGCGCGGAGGTTCGGTTCGAGAATGCCGGATCGATAGCCGACCCGCTCATTCGGTCGATCGGCCGCGACACGACGATCATCGACGCCATCTATAAGAACCGCACCGATCAGAAGGCGATCAGCGACGCGCTGCTCGAGATCGTTCGCGGCGGCGGCGAGAATGCGAAAACCGCCCGTCGCATCCTCGACCTTCGCGGCGAGGGGATTTCCGCCAATCTCGATATTCGGAAGCTATCCCTCGAAGACGAATCGCTGCGCACCGGCAAGCTGGCCGACGAGCTGCAAAAGCCCAAGAAGGCACCGCGGGCCCGGACCCCGAAAGGAAGGAGTGCGGAGCAGGAATTGCGCGCCGCCCAGGCAATCGAGGATGCTTCCGACCGCGCCGCCGATGCTGTTGCCAACTTGCGCAGCCAGTTCGATGCCGCGCCCCGCGATATCGACCGGGCGGCGAAAGCCACGCGCCAGCTCGACGAGGAATTGAAGAAGCTCGATCGCCGTGCCGCGAGTGGCAAGCTCACCGACGCTGAAAAGGCGAAGGACGCCGAGACGCGCCGACAGATCGAGGAAATCAAGGGCAAGCTCATCCCCGAGTTCCTGCAGCGCGGCTTCAATGAGCGCATCAAGGCCGGGAACGAAGAGCTCCAAATCCAGCGGAAATTGCTGCTCGGCCGCGACGAGGAAGCCGAAAAGCTCGCGCTCACCCACGACCTCATGCGGCAGTTCGGTGTCGATACGGAAGAGCAGTTGGCAACCGAGCTCAAGAGCCTCGGGATCACGAAGGAAAAGCTCGATCTCCTATACCAGCAGGCCGAGCAGAATCGCGAGAACGAGCGCATCCTGGCGCGCATGGATCGGGCTGTTCGCACCGCGCCCGCGCAGATCAGGGAACTCGAACGGGCTTACTCCACCATCGAGCAATCGATCGCCCAATTGCCGAACGATGCCCGCGGCGCCCTCAAGGACTTCGCGGCGAACATCCGGCAGCAGGTCAACGAAATCATCGCGCGCCGCATCGCAGACAATCTCTTCGGCGACTTGTTTACCCGCCTCGAAGATCAGATCCGTGGCAAGAAGCCGATCGACGCGGCGACCGAAAGCTATGTGGCCTCGACGGTGAAGGCCACGACGGCCCTGCTCGACCTCACTGAAGCGATCAGTTCAACGGCTTCCGCCTTCCGCGGCGCCGCGAATGACAACTTCTCGCCGCTCGCCAAGCTGACCGGCGGATCGAAGTTCGGCACCGACGGCATGCCCTCGGGCGCTACCTTGTTCGGCAAGAACGCCGGCGCGACCTCCTATCTCGATGAGATCGTGGTGTATGCGAACAACCCGAAACAGACGAACATCATCGACCAGCTCAAGATGCTCAACAAGACGACGCGCGACGGCCTCGGCATCGACTCCCCGATCAGCAAGGGCATCGGCGGCCTGCTCAAGAACGCGGCGGAAGGCGCCTTCATCGGTCAGACGGCTTCGAGCCTGATCTTCGGCAACCGGGGGTCGGCAACCGGATCGGCCATCGGCGGCGCCTTGGGCAAGATCGCCGGGGAAGAGCTCGGCAAGGTGATCGGCGGCACGCTCGGCAAGTTCGCTGGCCCCGTTGGTGCTATCGCTGGCGGATTGCTCGGAAGCGTCGTGGGCGGCCTCTTCAAGAAGACCCCGAAGGGCTATTCGGTCATCACCGGCGGCGGCGAAGGCGGCTTCAGCGTCACCGGCAACAAGTCGGGCGTGCGCAACGACCTCACGACGGCCAGCGGTTCGGTGCAGCAGGGCCTTTCCCGGCTGGCCGAGATGCTTGGCGGCGATGTCGGCAACTTCCGCGTCTCGATCGGCGAATACAAGGGCTGGTATCGCGTCTCGGGCTCGGGCAGCACCGATGTCGGGTCGAAGAAATATCCCAAGCGCGCGGGTTCCGACCTGCTCTATGACGGCCAGGACGCCGAAGCGGCGGTGCGCGCGGCGATTGCCGATGCCATCCGCGACGGGGCGATCCTCGGCATCTCGCAGGCTCAGCAGCGCCTTATCGCCGCGAACAAGGACCTCGAAGTCGGCGTGCAGAAGGCGCTCGACTTCCAATCGGTGTTCGACCGCCTGAAGGAATATAAGGATCCGGTCGGCGCCGCGCTCGACACGCTCGACAAGGAGTTCAACCGGCTCAAGAAGATCTTTGCCGAAGCCGGGGCGAGCGCCGCGGACTATGCCAGCCTCGAAGAGCTCTATGGCATCGAGCGCGCGAAGGCGATCAAGGAGGCGTCGGAGAAGGTCACGGCCAGCCTGCGGTCCTTCTATGACAACCTCACCATCGGCGACAGCGGGCGCAGCCTGCGTGACCGCCTGTCGGCCGCGCAGACCGCCTATGACCCGCTCAAGGCCCGCGTGCTCGCCGGCGACAAGACGGCCTATGACGATTTCGCCAAGGCCGCGCAGGACTTGCTCGACATCCAGCGCCAGTTCAGCGGCTCGCAGACGCCCTATTTCAACCTGCTCGACGAGATCACGCGCATCACGAAGGAGCGCATCGACGCGGAGGCCAACATCGCATCGATCGCACAGAACCGGGATTCGCCATTCTCTTCGACTGGTCAGGCGACAGGCGCCAATGACAATGTGGCCGTGGTCGGAGCGATCCAGCAGCAGACGAGCGACTTGCTCAATGGGTTTGCTTCGATCTTGGCCGCCGGCGGCGACCGTTACAACTTCGGCAATTTCCTGACCAACGACTTCCGATGATCGTCTTCCTCGAAGTCACTCCGCGATGGCCGATTGACGCCACACCTATCCGCGTGTGCTCCGCTGCCGATCGCCGCGTTCAGGCATGGGATGGGAAAATCTGGGCCGCGGCGCTCAGCGAACCTGGCGCGCTGTCGCAATCGCTTTTCAGCGGCGACATTGGCGCATCGATCGACAGCGCCACCGGCCCGGTCGTCCTATCGGCCAATCGTCTTCTTGCATCCTATCCGGCTGCCGAAACGGTGCGATGGGAAAGCGCCAGCTACAAGATGTGGGTCGGGCAGTTCGACGCTGCGATCCCGCCCGCATTTACCGATTATGTCGCTCGCGCCGACCCTCATCTCTCCATTGCTGGCAACCGCATAATGATCGGCGGAAACCTGTTGACCATGGCCATGACGACGCCAGTTGGCGTCCCCGGCCTATCCGTGTCGCAGGTGTCGCGCGGCAAAGTGTCGCGGTTCGAGGTTCAAGACGCGGCGATCAAATTGTCCCTCGACCCGGCTGGTGAAGCTGGCGATACCAAGGTCCTCGACCTTGAATATGCCGGGACGACCGGCGCTGAGGGCGGCACTGATCGCAAGGGAACGCTGAAGCCCTGGGTCTTCGGGGTCGCGCTCAATGTCGAGCCTGTGCTGATCGACGAGGACAACAGCGTCTATCAGTTCTCCGGTTATGGTCCGATCAAGGCCGTGGATGCGCTTTATGAGCGCGGTTCGAGTTTTGGGGCGGCCATCGGGGATTATGCCGACTATGCAGCATTGGTCGCGGCCGACATTCCTGCCGGGCGCTGGGGAACCTGTCTCGCGCAGGGCATGATCCGCCTCGGCGCGCCGCAATATGGCGTCATCACCGGCGACGTGCAGGGCGATTATGCCGACGGCATCTTGCGCCGAAAGCCGGGGGAAATCCTGCAGCGCATTGCGGCGCAGCGCTCAATCTCGACCGACACGATCGACACCGATTCGCTCGATGCCCTTGATGACTTCGCGGCGACCCTTCCCGCGGGCGGCAACATTAACCTGGTCATCTCCGATCAGATCGGGTTCCTCGACCTCGCCAGACGGCTGTGCGCGCCTTTCAATGCGCAGGCCGGATATTCGCTCATGGGCAAGCTGTTCGCTTGCCGGGTCGCGGTCGGAACGCCGACGTTCACGATCCACTCGCAAGGCAAGCGACTGCCCGTTGTCAGTGATTTCGTCGAGGCCGATACGCCGCCGCCGTTCAAGCGCATCGTTATGTCGGGGAACATCTCGTGGCGCGTCCATGACCTCGCCAACGACGTGGCTTTCTACGCCACCCCGAAAGAGCGCGGCATCTATGATGATGCCGAGACATACCGGGAAGGCGATATTGTCAGCATCGCGGATGGCTCGCGATGGATTTATGTGAACCCGACCGCGACGGCTGGGAATGATCCCGCAGATGGTAGCGTTTATTGGGAGCGCATGAGCGGTGCGGCAACAGGGCCGCAGGGAGATTCGACGCGGTTCATCGTGAAGCGCTCGGCTGCTCAGCCCGCCACGCCATCTCCGAGCGCCGGGGTTCCTGTCGGATGGTATGCGAGCGTCGATGACATTCCGCCCGGCAGTGATCCGGTATGGTCGTCATTCGGGACAAGGCTATCCGGCGCCGATGAGTTCACTTGGGACAATGCTATTCAGTCCGAAGGAACGACCGGGCAGGCAGGATTGACCATCTCGTCAAGCCCGCCGGTCGCTACCGTCGCGCGCACCGCCGGCGGGCTGGCGAAGGCGGGGCAATTGCCGAAATCGGTGCAGGTGCAGGTACTCGACGGCGACACCGATGTGACGGCATCGTGCAGCTTCTCGAAAGCGGACACGGGCTGCACCTGGTCGAACGACGGCGGCGGCTTGTTCACCCTGACCTCGATCAGCGCCGAGGAAGCCTATACGATCGTCACGGCCACCTATGGCTCGCGCGACCCGGTGCCGATCAAGATTTCGGTCGCGCAGCCGAAGGACGGATCGGCGGCCTCGCGCGCCACCGCCAGCGTCACGTCGATGAACGCCAGCGGCACCTATACGGCGATTGCGACGGTCGACATCGTGGCCGCAGCGGGGGCAACGATCAGCGGCAATGCGTCGACGACCTATCTTGCGGCATCCTTTGTCGGCGCGGGAACGCGCACCGTGCGGCAGCAGGCGAAGGTTTCGATCCAGAACCTGACCGATGGCGGCGCAGAGGTCGATGGATCGGCGCAGATCGGTTCGGCAGCCTCCTACATCGGCGGCGACGGCCCTTCCGATGTGGGCGCCGTTTCGGCGAGCAACAGCGTCACCAATTCGTCGGGCGCGCCCAAGACGTTCCGGCTGAAATTCTACATCCGCTATTATGACGGCGCGACAACGGCGCAGACCGCGGGCGGCACGTATAGCGGCAACATCGAGGCGCAGGTGGCATGATCGCGATCGTCGAAGAAGCGACGGGAATCGTCGAGCGGATCGTCATCGACACCGACGGGCTGGACATGGAAGGCCGCGTCGCGGTCGAGGTCCCCGCCGATTATGATCCGGTGGCGGTAAGCCATGTTTGGCGCGACGGTGCGTGGGCTTTCAACGAAGCGGGAGCGCTTGCGAGGCTGCGCGCCGAACGCAACGCCAGGCTGCTCGAAACTGACTGGACGCAGCTTCCCGATGTCCCCGAGGAAACGCGCGCCGCGTGGCGGGAATATCGGCAGAGCCTGCGCGATCACCTGCAATCTGTGGACCCGCTCAGCGAAGAGTGGCCGACTCCCCCCGACAGCCAATAGGAGAATTTATGGCCGACACCGATGTGTGGGCGCTTGGCTCCATTTCGAGCCCTGCGGCGACTGATCGAGTTCCGATAGCAACTGGCTCGGGTGCTGGGGGATATTCGGAGCGCAGCGACTTCATCTGGCTGTCCGACAGCCATTACTGGGCCGATGGAAAGATGCGCGTCGGCGGGCCGGGTGGGGTCGGGTTCATCAACTTCAATTCAACCGCGGTGAACGATATCGGCGCGGTGGGCTGCGGGGTGACGACCGGCAATGGCGACAGCGTCGGCATCGCGGTGCAAAATGCGACCGGCGTGCTGACCCTAGCGACGAACTCAACAGAACGGATGCGGATCGGCGCCAGCGGCAATGTCGGCTTCGGAACGACTGCGCCGGGGGCGCGCGTTCATGCCAAAGGCAGCGGCGAAGTCGCCCGCTTCGAAACCACCGTCGCGCGGGGCGGGGGGAGCGCCTTCCTGAGCTTCAACGACCCGACCGGGCGCAAAGGCTTCTTCGGCTTTGGTGGCGTGGCCGACGCCTTGGTTGTCGCCAACGAAATGAATGAGCCGGTGGTCATCAGCACCAACGGCAACAATCGCTGGATGTTCGAGGCGGCGGGAAATTTTCGCCCCTATAATGACAATGGCTATAGCGTCGGCGTTGCTGCCAACCGCATTTCGGTCCTCTATGCAGGCACCGGCGCCATCAACACGTCTGACGAGCGCTTCAAGGTTTGGATCGGTCGCGCGAGCGAGGATCGTTCCGCCAAGGATCGCCGCATTGCCCGCGCGATCCTCGACGAGCTGGGCTGGTATCAATTCACCGACGCTGTGACCGAGAAAGGCCCGGACGGCGCACGCTGGCACTTTGGCGCGCGGGCGCAGCGCATCTGGCAGATCGTCGCCGACGAGGGGCTGGCGCCGCCGCTGGTCGATGTCGATGGCATCCTGCTGCCCGACATCAGCTGGACCGGCCCGGTGGCGCCGTCATGGCTCTGCTTCGACGGCTGGAACGATCAGTTCGAAGACGTCTACCGCGACGTTGCGCATGTCGACGAGGTGCAGGTCGGCGAAGAGGGAACTGGCGAGTTCGGACCCGACGGCGACGAGATAATGCGCCCGGTCACTGAAGAGATCGAGCGCATCGAGCGCGAGCCGACGGGCGAGCGTCAGCTTGTCCGCGAGGCGGGGCATCTGTTCGGGTTCCGCGTCGATGAAATGAACCTGCTCCTGTCCTGGGCGCTCCACGATCGTCTGTCGGCGCTGGAGGCTGCGGCATGAAGCGGCTCGCTTTCCTCTTTCTGCTGCTCGCCGGATGCGATCAGGGCGGCGCGGCCGACGGCTATCGCTTCGGGCAAAAGGAGTTCGAGCGAACGCAGCCCACCATCACGATCGTCACGCATCCGACGATCGCCGACCTTCGCGCCAAGGCGCCCAAGGCCGCGCAGCAGCCCGAGGACCGCCAGCTCATGGCCTGGTCGATCATCCGCCCCGACGGGTGCGAGGTTCATGTCGTGGACCCGGCCCGATCCTATCAGCCACAATGGATCGGCCATGAGGTCGCGCATTGCGTCTGGGGGCGGTGGCATCCATGAAAAACGAGGAAATCGCAGAGCGTCTTGCCGAGGGAAGCCGCCAGTTCGAAAATATCCACGCGCAGCTGGGCGAAGTGATCGCCGCGCTGCGGACGCTTCCCGAAATGAAAGCGGATATCGAGGCCACGAAGGCCGATAGCGCGACGGTCAAGGAAATCGTCGAGGCGTGGAACGCCGTCAAGACGGGCGGGAAATTCGTCAAATGGATTGCGCCGATCATCGGCGGAATCGTGGGCGGCTGGGCCGCCCTGAAGCTGGGCTTCAATCACTTCATGGGTCGCTGACCGAAAAGGAGACAGGCATGCAATTCATCAACGGCGCCCGCCTGTGGTGGCGGCGCTGGTCGACGTGGCTCGCCGGTTTGAATGCCGCACTATGGGCCGCGATCACCGCGAAATCCGGCATGCTGCTGGGGTTCATCCCCTTTCTGCCCGCCAGTTGGCGCAGCTTCGCCGTCGGCGCGACCTTTGCGCTGACGTTCATCGCCCCGGTGCTGGTCGCGCAGATCAAGCAAAAGAAACTCGACGAGGTGCGCAATGCAACAGAATAACCGCATCGAGCCGATGGAGGCGCCAACGTCGGGACCGGGCGCGAAGGGGGTCGTGGGCGGCGCCCTCGCTGCCGCCGTGCTGATCGCAACCCCCTTCATCGCGAATTGGGAAGGCAAGTCGAACGACCCATATTTCGATTTGGCGCCCGTCGAAACTGTGTGCTTCGGGGAGACGCGCGTGCAGATGCGCCGCTATACCGATGCCGAGTGCAAAGCGATGCTTGCGAAGGCTGTCGAGGGCTTTGCAAGGCCGGTGGCCGCATCGACGCCGACGATCGCGAACAGGCCGTATCAGCTCGCCGCAGCCAGCAGCTTCGCATACAACGTCGGAACCGGGGCATATCAGGCCAGTTCGGCACGGCGGCTATTTCTCGCCGGTAATTTCAAGGCCGCCTGCCAAGCGTTCGGCGCATGGAACAAGACGACCGTATCGGCATCGCGGGCGCGCCAGCTTTTGGGCAAGGGCGAGCGATGCACTCGCAAGGCCAATGGCTCCTACCTTTGCACGGTCAAGGGCCTGACCAACCGGCGCGCCGCTGAAACGCGACTTTGCATGACGGGGCTTGGGTGATGGTGTCATGGACTACCAAGCCGTGATTTTCCTGATATCCGTACTGTTTCTCGGCATCTTTGCGCGCAGCAATGGCTTCTTCTTTGGTCTTAAACCGGCCTATGCGTTTCTGCTTTTTTGGCGCGACGCTGATCTTAGCTATCCATCTTTTTCGGTTTTCGTCCCACGAAATTCCTACCGCTCCGCTTTTAGGCATCCTTGTGAGCCGCGCATTACGCGCATTGGCACAAGCGTCTACCTCACGGAGATTGGATATCCTGTTGTCGGATCTGACCCCGTTAATGTGGTCCAAAAATCCTCGCGGAGCGCGCCCATAGTGGATCAGCCAAGCCACCCTATGCCCTTTATGATGGTTTCCGAAAATTGTGCCTTGAGCATAGCCGTTGGTTTTTATCGCAAACGCTTGTTTCCCAGCATATTTGGTGTTCCAAGCCTTGCAAACTGCCGATGCGCTGAACAGTCCATTTGGCCTGAACATGCTAACGTCACGATGCTTCCACGTGAGATCTCCCGTTTCTGGATTATATTCAAGAAGCTTGCGCACGATATCAACCGAGGGCAAATCTTTGTCAGCCATGTCGTATCACCTTACGTTCGTGGTCAGGGCCGCACGGTGTTTCCAGCACCGTTGCGGCCCGATTTTCGTAGCAAAAATCGCCGAAAACAGCAAGTATTGGGAGGTGTTTTATGCCGCTCATAATGTTCCGTTATTGGAGACTTATTGGCAGCGCGTTCATATTCATCGCGCTGCTAAGCTACGGGCTTCGGAATGACCACCTTCGCGGCGGCTACAAAGCCAAGCTAGAGGCCGTCGTCCTCGCCGTGGTCGATATTGGCGAGCCGAAGCCATCCTTCGACAAGCTCCCCGATACCGTGCGCAAGATCGACAGCGACCGGCAAGGCTTCAAGAAAGAGCGCGACGATGCCCGCGCCGTGGTCGATCTGCAATCGAGCAGCATCACGAAACTGGAACAGGAAGGCATCGAGGCGGCCGAGCGCGCCGCGGCGAACCGCAAGCTGTTCGAGGAAACCAAGCGCCAGCGTGACGCTTGGATCCAGCGCGCCCGCGCCGCCGAAACCCGCACCGAACGCCTATCCGCCGAAGAGGAGCTACGAGAATGCGAAGCCGTATTGGATTCCTTGCGCTTGCGGGGCTTTTGATCGCGGGCTGCGCGGGACAGACGCCGGAACCGCGCGTCGTCCTCAAGCCCGTTCCCGTGGCAACGCCGGTGGGCTGCGTCGTTGGACGCCCTGCCGAGCCGCAATCGCTGCTCGATCGCGTTCCTGACGAGACGTGGAATGCGCTGGCGCCCGGAGCGAAGGCACGTGCTGTGGAAGCGCAGGCCGGTGAGCGCATGAACTATGCCGACGAATTGAAGGCCGCGACGTCGGCCTGCAAAGACGCGCCGGCCCGCTGACATGCCCGCTACCCCCGCGCGTATCGGGTTCATCACCCAGCCCTACCGGAAAGCCCTGACCGACGTCGATACGACGGTGGAAGCCGCCTATGGCGACCTCGCCCGCGAAACGAAGGCCGACGATCCGATCGAGACGCAATTCGACAGCATGGACGATGTGCAGGCGATGGCGGACGAACGGCTTGCCCTGCTTTCTCCCGAGCGCGGCCGCTATCAGGCGACGCTTCCCGGTGGGCTCGACTTCGCTTTCGGCCTCGACATCTCGCAGGCGACGCCGACCGGGACCGTGATCGACCCCGACCGAGATACCGACCGCCCGGCGCTGGTTGCCGACATCACGTTCGACCTTCGGCGCGACGCCGCCACCATCACGCTCTGGGGATAATCATGGCCATCGAAAAGCCGATCTTCTGCCTGCCGATCGACCTCGGGACGATCGCGACCGGGAATGAGCGCGACGAGACGCCGGCAGTCCACCTGAACCATCACGAATCCATCGGCCTCGTCTGGCGCACGAACGGCAACAGCAGCATGTGGGCGCGCGGGCAGTTCACCGCATCGCAGGCGCTCAGCATGTGCTCGCTCATCAATGCGAATGCGCAGGCCGGGACGACCGTTCGCCTGCGCCTCGGCACGTCGCAGGCCGAAGTTGACGGCGGCAGCGCGCCCTACGACAGCGGCGCGGTCACGTTCATATCGCCCGCCGAGACGACCGACAGCGGCCTCTATGCCAGCTTCCAGCAATTCAGCGAGGTTTCGGCGACATGGTGGCGCATCGACATCGCGAACCATACGGGCGACTTCGAGGCGTCAAGCCTGATCCTCGGCAAGGCCGTCCAGTCGAGCCGCTTCTATGACCGCGGCTGGGAATTGGGGACGAGCGACCTCGGCTCGATCGACATCTCCCGCTGGGGCGTCGACATCGAAACCGACGGCATCATCCTCAACACGGTCAGCTTCAAGTTGTCGTGGGTGAGCGAAGCAGAGTTCACAGCCTCGTTCCGCCAGATCATGCGCCAGGCGAAGCGCAAGCCGGTGTGGCTCCTGTTCAACCCCGAAGCGGTGGCGGGTCGGCAGGCGCATTTCTACTTCGGCCGCTTCGGACAGGCGCCGTTCGCGCAAAGCGTTCGGAAGCCGGGGACCTTCGCAATGGAGTTCTCGATGCAAAGCGTCATCTGACAGGAACGGAATATCGCACCGCTGTTGGGGGACAGCGCGGTCGCGAGGAAGCGGCGGATGGGCTTCGGCCTGTCCGCCGCTTTTTTTTTGCGTTTCAGGACGGCGGATTAACCTCCGCCCACGCGGTCGGCTGGTCTTTGGTATAGCGGTCGCCGTTGATCCACCAACCGATGCCGCATTCGTCGTCCTCGACCGGGAAAGCGATCATCGGCTCGCCATAGAACCACGTCAAAACGCCATCTAGGCCGCCTATTCGATCGGCCGGAAGGTCGCTGACCGGCAGCCATTCGATGTTGCCCATTACGCGCCCTCGCTCAACGCGGCGTCGAACCAGTCGATCACCCCGTCATAAATGCGCGAAGCCTGCCTTGCGCTCTCACTTCCTTCTAATTCCTCCATCTGGCGCACCCCTTGGACCAGGCCGCTTTGGTCAAAGCCTTCGCGGATCGCGGCGAGAACGATGCGCACAATCGCCTTCGCTTCTGCCATATCGATAGATCGCCCCTCATTGGTGATTTCCCAATGCAACCGCTCGGCGGCGCGTTCGATAAGCGAAGTCATGGCAAATCTCCCGATAGCCAATTCGTAAGCGTGGCCGAACAATCTCCAGCCATTATGCAGTCCATTGCAGTTATGCGATGCCGGGGCGCTTCACCTTGAGCCATGCGTCAGACCGGGCGCGGACGTAGGGGGCGGACGCATCCTTGAGCATGAGGCCCTCTCCGCCCGCCGCCCACACCCTCTCGGCCTCGACGCGCACGTCCGCATCATCGAACAGCCAAGCGTCCTCGAGATAGCGAACAGGATCGACACCATGCCCTGCGCCCTTGCTGCCCTCCCGCCACTCCCATGCCCCTGCATCGGGCGCTGTGGCCTCGATAGCGGCCCGCAGGGCAGCCTTGCGCTCATAGAGGGGCATATCGCACCGTCCACGCTCCCAATCGGCCAGAGGGACGCAATCGAAGGCAAAGAAGGTGCCATCGTCCCCGAGGCGCCAGCCGCGCTCCTGGTGCGCCTTGGTCGCCGCCAGCGACCCATCGACCTGAAACTCCCCATCGATCATGTGCGGCCCGCCCAAGGCGGCCCCTATCTCGACAAGACGGGCAAGGATATGATCGGCGCCGCGGAAGGTCATGCCGCCCCTCGTCCATAGGCCGGGCTTGCTATCGACACCGGGGAAGAAGAGGCAGCGCCATCCGTCGACTTTCTCTTCGGCCATGACGCCGGCATCAGGGAGACGCCCAGCGTAGCGCCCCGCAAGCTGACACAGCTCGGTAGGACGGGAAGAGAAGCGCTTGAGCGCCAGAGCGCCTTGGGGCAAGAGATCGACAGCCATTTGCTCCTCTACGTCAGGACGATGGTTAGGGCGGGATCACGACGTTGGAGCGTCGCCCCGCCCGACATACGATTGATGATGCAAATCGCGACCTCTTGCAAGCAAAAAACGGCAGAAAACTGCGGGTCCTACCTAGCGGAAATGGAAATGATATGCGCTGGGGGACCCCAAAATTGACACCAGACCCGACTTTGACTTGCTGCGATAGTTTGAAGTGTCAGATCGGCGATCCACGGCCATGCGAATTGGGAAAATGGAGTTGTCGATTTGTTGGAGCCTTGGTCGACCGAGCGAAGGCTCAGCCCATCTCCCAAGCCATAACCCTACCGCGTTTGATGAGGGGGTTCATTGGTCGCGGGCGCCGATGGATTTCAGATAAACCTCTCCCAGCGTCGACCAGTCGAAGGTGTCTTGAAAGGCGCCGCATTTGTGGTCGCGCTTGGTATAAGGCTGGCCCGGCGGCGGCACGTATGAACACCAATCGATGCCGAGACTTTTCAGGACATCAACGCCTGAAACGGGCGCGGCCGCCATGCACTGGCCGACATCGCCTGCCTCGCTGCTCCAATGATCGCAGCCAGCGCAGCATGGCCCATTGCGCCAGAAAAACTCGTCGCACCGCTTCTGATACCAGCGTTCAAATTCGCTGCGCTTTCTATCTTCCAGCGCCTCAACAGATATCAACCTGCGCCGCTCCACTTCGCTTGGCGGAAGATCTGAGAATTTCACCTCATTCTCCTTCCTGCACCTTGGGTAACGCTTCACCCTCTCCTGTGTCGGGAGCCTTGGCGGCCCCTCCGCTCTTGTGCTGGGATAGGGCGGGGCGCGCGAGATATTCGCGACCGTCAAGAAGATGGCCGCCCTTGTCAGACGTGCGCCCGCCAACCTGCTTGAAATTGAAGAGGCGCCCAAGGTCGTCGCTCTGGCGTTTCAGCGAGCGCGCCCAATCAAGGTCCATCGGCCGAGCGTTCGGCCCGCTTTCACCGCCGACAATGATCCAGTCCGGCGCGTTGCGGTCTAGGATGACGGGGCCAAGCAACGGCTCAAAGCTGCCAAAGGTGAACATCGCGCCCAGCTCGCGCGCTGCTTCGTGAAGCTTGATCCGGTCGCGGTCATAATCGCGCTGATCGCCGAAGGTTGCTCCAAGCGCTGCGTTAGGTGGCAGACCCCCTGCATCGCGAGCCATATCCATCGCATTGCCGATGCGCTTCGACAGATAGAGCATAATGAGGTTCGGGCATTCGCGCGCAAGGTCGAAGGCATCGCGCCGCCAAGCCGGATCAACCCGGTTGTCCCATATATCGCCGAGGCTGAGCGAAAAGACGAACGGGCGCGTTCCTGCAAGCGCCGCGGCCCTGTTCCACTTGCGCATCTGCGCCCATGTCCCGGCAGCCGTTCGGACGCGCTCACCTTCGTTCCCCCAGACGACGCGCCCGTATCGCCGGTCCATCATGTCCTCGGCATAGCAATTATCGCACGGCGCACCGACTTTCGTGCAGCCGATCCAAGGGTTGAAGGTGTGATCGCACCATTCGATTTTGCTGTTCGCGCCCATCGTCACGCCCATCCCGCATCGTGGGCGCACTGGTCAAATAGCGCACGGCCTTTCGGGGTAAGTTCCCATAGCGAGCCGCCCATCTCGATACCGCGCTCCCACGCGAACGATTCCTCAAGGTCATCTGCCTCGACGGCCCGCAGCGCGAACAGACCCTCCTTCTCGCCATGGCTGACGAAATCGTCATACGGCATCCCGATCAGGTGATAGTCGCAGTCGCAGAAAGCGTTCCAGGCATGATGAAATTCGCCGGGGTCGAACGGTTCAGCCATGATCCCCTCCCGCATCGTCGGTGGCGCGGAGGGCGGCGGCATCAGCGTCGATTTGATCGTAGAGGCTGTAAACCCTGTCCCAGTCCGGCGGCCCGTACTCTTCGGCCTCTTCGTCCCATTCTCCATTGAACGGGTTTTCTGCGACCGAAGTCCACCAAAACCCTATGCCAGCGTGATCCGGGTTCGATAGGAAGAGATCACGGATTGCCATCCAATGCCCGCCGACGTTGTGGTGAGACATGAACTTGCCGATGTCTTTAGCGATGCGCGCATAGTCCTTCTTCGCCACGAACCAGCGGTCGAAGGTCATCGCGAAGACAACTCGGTCACTTTCGCTGAGCCGTGGATCGTCATAAAGGCCCCACAGTCGATCACCGGCAGTCAGCGAGCTATCATATTCATGGCGCTTATCGCTGTATGCGTTCCATATCGCATCCCAAATCAGGATCGCCGAATCCCATGAGTTTCGCAGTTCCGCGATATGCTCGACAGATTCGCCGGGGGTTATCGCAAGGATCGTTGTGTAGCTCATTGACCCCGCTCCCCCTCGCCGGATTGGCGGGCGTTGAGGGCGGCGGCTACGATTGATCCAAGTTCGCGATAGCCCGCAGCCTTGCCTTGCTCCCACCGATCTTTCGACTCGGTAGTGTAATCGACATATCCAGCGACAAGTTTTAGCGCCGCATCCTCCCCCGCCCCGCTGCGGCCCTCGCCTGACTGGGCGGTGAGGCGGGTGTTCCATGCTGATAGCTGCGCCCCTTCGCTCAAGGGGAAGGCAAGAAAGCAGTCGGGCTTGTGATCGACAACTAGGCCGAACGGAACACCGCAAATGCCGGGGTCATCTTTCCACTCTGCCTCGCCCCCACAAAACGGACACGGCAAAAGCGCATGCGTTACTTCATCGGTCATGCTGATTGCTCCTTGAGGTGGGCGCGCAAAGCACGAACGAGATGAAAACTCGCCGTTGCTTCAAGCCCGCAGTTTTGATCGGCGCGCGCCCCGCACCGTCCGCATTTTTCATGCGGCGCGTATACGTAGCCATTCTGCGGATTGTTGATCGGGCATGGGGAAATCGCCTCGTCATATTCGCCGAGGACCCTCGCGATCATCTCCTGCGTTGCCTCAGCCATTGTTTGTCCCCGCCAAAGCGAACGGGCTTCCACGGCCGACGCTCGCGTAAAGATGCTTGAGCCATTGATCGGCCAAGGCGTCCAAGGCGTCCGGCTCAAGTGCGGAGACAGGAAGCTTCGGGAGAAATTTCATTCCGTCGCCGCGGTTCCCGGCTGGCATCGAAATGGTCGCCTCTTTTGGGACCTCAAAGGCTCGGAACGTCATGCCCATCGTGGTCTTCACTTCGTCAGCCATTGTTCGTCTCCCCGCTGTGGTGGTCGCCGCGCTCGATCATTCGAGCGACCCAAGCGAGCCAGTTGTCGGAAGGGCGTTTCGCATCCTCCGCCCGCAGCCAAGCCACAATCGCAGCCCGCTCTTGCTCTGCCGTCCGTTCAATCGGCATTGTTCGTCTCCTTGAGATAGGCGCGGGCTTTCAGAGCGGCATGCCGCTTTAACGCCTTGCCTATACTTGCCTGATTGACC
>Ga0209941_1000607_pt1 | contig 39372 bp, 20 predicted proteins | sample ThiBiot_300_plan_FD_183945 | JGI IMG/M metagenome (GOLD analysis project Ga0209941, IMG submission 183945) | Wastewater bioreactor microbial communities from Cape Town, South Africa - Thiocy_solids_1 (SPAdes) | ecosystem: Engineered > Bioremediation > Thiocyanate > Unclassified | place: South...
CGCCAGCGCGACGCGGAAATGCGGGTGCGCCACCGGACGCTGATCCAGGCCGAGCACCGCCAGCAGCGCCGGATCGGGCAGCACCGGGGCGCCCATGCAGCCGACAAACGGCGTGCCGCCCGGCGACACCTGGTAGCGGCCGAGGCGTACCCCAAAAGCCTGCTGCATGGCGTCGACGCTGCCGCGCCAGTGCAGCGAGCGGCAGGCCATGTCGCAGGCCTGCTCCTGCATGCCGTGACGCAAACCCAGTGCGCGCAGGCGTTTGACGTCGGCTGGATCGGCGCCGTAGCGCGCGGCAAAGTCGGCGCGGCGCGTCGTCGCCAGGGGCAAGACCAGAGATCGCCGACACCGCAATACCAGGGTCACATCCAGCGGCAGATCCGGCGCTGCCGCGCCAAGACAGCGCAGCGTGGCGGGCAGGATCCGGCGCGCTGCCGAGGCGCTCGATGGTGGCTTGCGCATGACGCTTCCTCCACGTGGCCCGAGGCCGCTGACGCTGCCGAGCATGCGCCGCGCCGCGTGAGCGATGAGTGACTGCAGGCCGGATCCGCCGTGCCCACCGCGCCGACCGTAGGGCGGCTCAAGGCCGCAGGCCGGAGCCGCCATGTCGCAATGGCGCACCTGGCAACGGCGGCGGATCCGTCGCTGCGCTCCTTGATCCGCCCTACGCGACTTTTGGGTGCATCGCGCAAGCGTGTTGCCCACGGGTGGATCCGTAGAAAAGGGCCGGTAATTGCGGCGGCGCAGCATCGACGATGGCCTGCAAACCGCGCTGCGATGCGGAAAAGCGGATTTGCACCAAACATTCCAAATACATTGCATTGTGGAATGTTTGTTCGTATTCTTGGGTGGCCGACGCTTCGCCGTTGGGGCGCAGTCAGCCGTGGCGCACGTCTTGGGGAGTAGATGAACCATGCACAGCTTTCGTCGAAATGCGTTGTATGCGGCACTCGTACTGAGCGGTTGTCTGCTGGCGGCTCCAGGCATGGCCATGGCCGCCGATGAGGGCAGCCCACAGCCGACTCCGGAAGCCAGTGGGGAGGCGCAATCCAGCACCGGCGTGCAGACCAGCACCAGGGCGCAGGCCGGCAGCCAAAAACCGGCCAAGGGCGTCAAGCAACTCAACGCCGTGCTGGTGACCGGCAACACCGTCAACCAGTTGGCGCCAAGCGCGCCGCCGCTGGAAGCCATCCAGCCGTCCTCGGTAATCGACACGCGCTTCATCCGCGACGCGCTGCGCATCGATTCCAGCTACGACGACATCGTCAAGTATTCACCCAGCGTCAGCGTCACCTCACCGGAGGGACCCGGGCTGGGCAAGAACGAAGGCATCAGCATCCGCGGCTTCCAGGACGGACAGTTCAACATCACCTTCGACGGTATTCCCTTCGGCAACGCCGCCGACCTGCACCACACCACCTCGGCCTACTTCAGCAACCACGTGCTGGGCCAGGCCCAGATCGACCGCGGCCCGGGCGGCGGCGACACCATCGGCAACGCCACCTTCGGCGGCACCATCGCGCTGCGCTCGCGCGACCCCGACCACGTGCCAGGCCTCACGCCTTACGTCACCCTGGGCAGCTGGGGCTACCACGCGGCGGGGCTTGCCGGCGATGGCAAGCTGGGTGCCAACACCAGCGCGTTCGCGGACGTGTCGCGGCAATCCAGCGAGACCTTTCTGAAAGGTACCGATGACCGGCGTGAACACGTGTTTCTCAAGACCATCAGCAACATTGGCGCCACCAGCAAGCTGACTTTCGTCAGCAGCTACAACCAGCAGCACCAGAACACCGTACAGGGACAGACCAAGGCGCAGGTCATCGAGTTCGGGCCGCGCTTCGGCCTCGGCAATGATCCGCGTACCCAAAACTACAAGGGCTACAACAACGCCGCGTATTACTCGAGCTTCACCTACGTCGGTTTCAGTTCCAGCCTGGGTGCATGGGACCTCGACAACAAGGCGTATTACGTCACCTTCAACCACTGGTCAAACAAGGCCAAGGACGCCAGCGACACGGACCCGGCGAACAATGGCGTGACCTTCTACGACGAAAATGGCAAGAAAGTCCGCAAGGTGGCGGAGGACGTTTCCGGCAAGCAGGCCGACTCTGCCTACCATGCCTTTGGCGATGTGTTCCGTCTGCAGCGTGAACTGGGCCCGGGCACCCTCAAGACCGGATTCTGGGTCGAACGCGACATCTTCCATCAGTACGCATTTGCCAAGGACCTGACCACCGGTGAGAACACTGGAACCAAGGAAGGGTCGCTGTATTCATATGACTTCCACACCACGGACGACACGGTGCAACCGTATGTTCAATACGATTGGGCGATCAACGACAGGTTCACCCTGAGTCCGGGTCTGCGCTACTCCCAGGTGACCCGCCACCTGAATGCGCCGATCAACAAGGCGGATGGCAGTGCCCTGTACACCGAGGCAACCTACTCCAGCACCTTGCCCTCGCTGACCCTGCACGAGTGGATCACCGACAACTGGACCGCCTACATCCAGGCCGCCAAGGGCTTCCTGGCACCGCCGGTCGACGTCATCGAAGTCGCCGCCTCCAAGAACCTGACGCCGGAAATCACCACCAACTATCAGCTTGGCACGTCCTACGCCACCTCCGCCTTCACCTTTGGCGCCGCCGTCTATTACATCGACTTTTCCAACATGCTGGTGGAAACCGAAGTACACACCGACCTGAGCAACGAGAACACCTACATCAACGGCTCCGGTGCGATCTACCGCGGCCTGGAAATGGAAGCCACGGTCGCCTTGACCGACGCCATCAGCCTGTATGGCAATGCCAGCTACAACGTGGCCAAGTACAAGAATTCAAGTGTGCAACTCGCACAGACACCGAAGCTCACCGGCGCGCTCGGCGTGATCTACGGCCGTGAGCGCGGTTTGTACGGCTCGGTGATGAGCAAGTTCACCGGCCACCAATACGGGCTGGACAACATCACCGACGACGACGGCAACAGCGTGTTCGCCAACGGCGAGCCGCTGGGCGGCTACCTCGCGGTGGATGCCACCCTGGGCTATCGCAATCCCGATGGCGGCTTCACCGGCAAGGGCTATACCGTCAGCCTGGACATCAACAACATCTTCAACGTGCACAAGCTCACCGAATACGCCGGCACGCAGAAGGTGAGCGGCGACGCCATGTATTTCGGCCTGCCCGGCCGCGGCGTCTTCCTCGACCTGTCGATGAAGTTCTGACGGACCACCTGATCTGAATGCCGCGTGTCCTTGTAGGAGCCCGCTCGCGGGCGATGCTTTTGGTACCTTCGCACGACATAGCAAGAGCATCGCCCGCAAGCGGGCTCCTACAAAAGCAGCTGCGAATCCGGCGCGAACCAGCGAGCCTCGACGATGGACCGTGAATCATCGTGCGGCCGGCACACCAGACCCCAAGGACCAAACTGATGCCCATGACGCCCCGACTGCCATTGCCTACCTTGCTTGCCAGTGCCCTGCTGCTTGCCGGACTGAGTGCCTGCTCGCAGCAGGCAGCGGACGCACCGGCAGCATCCCCATCGCCCGCAATGACAGCCACCACCGCTGGCGGATCTTCCACCGTCGAGCCGGCACCGGCTCGGGCATCCACCGCCGGCTTGCAGTTGGAGCGCGTGGTCATGCTGATGCGTCATGGCGTGCGCTCGCCGACCAAGGCGCAGGTTTCCCCCAAGGGCACGAATGACCAGCCCTGGCCGAAATGGCCGGTCGGCTACGGTGAGCTGACCCCGCATGGCGCGGACGCCGCACGCCTGCTCGGTACCTGGGACCGGGCCAACTGGGCGGCCCGCGGCTTGCTGCCCGCGACCGGCTGCCCGACCGCCGCCGACATCGACGTGGCCGCCAGTGCGACGCCCCGCACACGCGATACCGCCAAAGCCTGGCTGCAGGGCTTCGCGCCGCAATGCCAGATCACCGTGAGCTATCCCGACAGCAAGAAGGACGACATCGAGTTCCACCCCTTCGACGCACACTCCGTGGCCATCGACTCCGCCGAAGCGGTGAAAGCCCAGCAGGCCATGGCCCCGGCTGGCGGCATGGCTGCCGACGTGCAGGCGCATGCCGAGCTCTACGCGCTGTTGAACAAGGCCCTGGGCTGCCAGCCCAAGGCCGCTTGCGACCTTTCGCAGACGTCGCCGGACCTGGTGCCGGAACAGGACGGCCCGGCCAGCGTGGGCTCGGCGATCGGCGACGCCTCCACCATCAGCCAGACCTTCCTGCTGGAATACCTGCAGGGCATGCCCATGCGGGAGGTGGCCTGGGGTCGCCTGACGCGGGCACAGATCGAGGAGCTGGAACAATTCCACATCCTCAAATACAAGTATGAGGCCCGCGCGCCCTACGTTGCCGATCGTGCGGCATCACCGCTGGCCTCGCGCATGCTGAAGGCGGTGGAAGGCGGCCCGAAGCTGACCCTGCTCGCCGGACACGACACCAACATCGCCGACCTCGGCGGCATGCTCGACCTGCACTGGCAGGTGCCAAGCTACCCGGCCAACGATCCACCCCCCGGCGGCGCGCTCGGCTTCGAGGTGCTGGCCAATGCTTCCGGCCAGCAGTTCGTGCGCGTGTTCTACCGCGCCCAGACCATGGACCAGGTACGCAACCTGCAGACGCTGGACGCACAGAACCCCGCCTCGTACACCTACCTCGCCATGCCCGGCTGCGCCGAGCTTTGCCCGCTGCCGCAGTTCGAAAAGCTCGTGAGCGCAAAACTGATCCAACCGCTGCGCACACCCGCCACCAACTGACTTCACCGGCTTGGCCTCCTCTCCCCTGGCTCCGCCGGGGGAGAGGGCTGGGGTGAGGGGGCGCTCTGCGTGCAGCGACACCACCGACAGGGCAAAAGCCACCCCCTCACCCCCACCCTCTCCCCCGACAAGTCAGGGGAGAGGGAGTAAGCAGCGCAGCCGTCTGGACATCCGGCGCAGCCCGCGGCCTTGGCCCCCTCTCCCCGGCTCCGCCGGGGGAGAGGGGGCAAGCGGCATCCGGGCTTTGACTCTCTCCCGACGAGTCAGGAGAGGAAGTACGTCGACGGGCTGCTGGCTGTTACAGGTGGACGATGGCGCCGGTCTTCGCTGACGTGGTGGCGGCTTCGGCGAGGGCCAGCGCGGCCAGGCCGTCGGCGTAGCCGATCGCGGCGGGGGCGCCGTCGAGCATGTCGGCGAAGTGTGCCATCTCTGCGCGATAGGCCTCGGCGTAGCGGTCCAGGAAGAAGTTCTGCAGCGGGTCGCTGGCGATACCCGCTTGGCTCCACACCTGGGTCGTGCTTTCCAGCACGTTGTCGGCCCGCACCATGCCGCCGGAGGCATACGCCTCGATGCGCTGGTCGTAGCCGTAGCCACTGCGCCGGGTATTGGAGATCACGCACAGCCGTCCACCTGCGGTCTTCAGCACGGTGCGCGCGGTATCCACGTCGCCGAGCTGGCCGATGGCCGGATCGACCAGGCAACTGCCCACCGCATACACCGTGGTCGGCTCCTCACCCAGCAGCCAGCGCGCCATGTCGAAATCGTGGATGGCCATGTCCTTGAACAAGCCACCGGAGACGGCGACATAGGCCGGCGGCGGCGGCGCGGGGTCGTTGGAGGTGATCTGCAGGCTCTCGATGTGGCCGATGGTGCCGCCATCCAGCTTGGCCTTGAGGGCACGGAAATTGGGGTCGAAGCGGCGATTGAAGCCGAGCAGCAGGCGAGCGCCGGTGAGGCTGGCCGCGGCACTCCGCGCGCGCTCCAGATCCTGATCGATCGGCTTTTCGCAGAACACCAGCTTGCCGGCGGCCGCGGCTCGCTGGCTGTACTCCAGGTGCGTGGCCGTGGAGCTGGCGATGATCACGCCACGGATCGACGCATCGGCCAGGGCCGCGTCGAGCGTGGTCACCGTGCTGCCGACCTCATCGGCGAGCGCCGTGGCGGCACCGGCAACAGCGTCGATCACGCCGGCCAGTTCGAGGCGCGGGTGCCGGGCGGCGTTGCGCGCATGGATGTGGCCGATGCGGCCGGCACCAATCAAGACCACCTTATGCATGACGCACCTCGTTCGGAAATGGGCAGACCTGGTCATGCACAACCGACCAGGCGCAGGCTTCGGCCAGGGCCAGGGCAGCGATGCCGTCGGCGTAGCCGCTCTGGGGCTGCGCGCGACCATGCACCACGTCGGCGAAATGTTCGATCTCGGCGCGATAGGCATCGGCATAACGCTCGGCAAATGCCGGGCGGATCGGCGCCGCGGTGTCGCCGGCCTCGGTCATCACGTGCACGGTGTCATTGGCCACGTTGCCGGCGCAGAGCATGCCGGCGGAACCGAAGGCCTCGATGCGCTGGTCGTAGCCGTAGCCGCTGCGCCGCGTATTGGAAATGACGCACAGCCGCCCGCTGGCGGTTTTGAGCACGGTGCGCGCGGTGTCGACATCGCCCTGGCGACCGATTTCCGCATCGACCAAGCAGCTGGCGACGGCGTAGACCGTGGTCGGCTCCTCGCCCAGCAGCCAACGCGCCAGGTCCAGGTCGTGGATGGTGAAATCCTTGAACAGGCCGCCGCTGGTCGGGATGAAGCCGGGCGGTGGTGCCGCCGGATCATGATTGATGAGGTGCAGCGACTCCAGGCGGCCGATGGCGCCGGCATCCAGTTGCTGCTTCAGGCGCACGAACTGGGGATCGAAGCGGCGGTTGAAGCCGAGCTGGAAGCGCGCGCCGGCAAAGTGCGGCGCAGCTGCGCGCACCTTGGCCAGGTCGAGATCGATGGGCTTCTCGCTGAACACCGCCTTGCCCGCCGCGACCGCCGCCAGGGCGTGGCCCAGATGCTGGTCGGTGGGGCTGCAGATCAGCACGCCGCGGATCGCCGGGTCGCCAAGCGCCTGTTCCAGCGGGACGATCGAGGCGCCCAGTTCGGCCGCGAAGGCAGCTGCCTCGGGTCGCGGATCGACCACGTATTTCAGCTGCAGCCCGGGTTGGCGGGCGGCGTTCGGGCCGTGCACGTGGCCCATGCGCCCGGCACCGATCAAAGCAACGGCTAAAGTTTCCAACGTAGACTCCCTGCTGCCGCTTCGGCGACAAAATGGAATTAATTTTCCGCCGTCGAGTATAATGGAATTCTGCGTCGCGGAGTGGCCCCACGCCGCAACGCCAACCTGGTGCCTGCGCGAGCCGCATCACCCCAAGGACACCTTCCGCATGGTCGAACTGGATACCCCTCCCGCCAGCGCCGAGGAACTGCGCGCCGCGATCCTCGAGCGCTACGAGAAGCTGAGCAAGCGCCTGCAGCAGATCGCGCGCTACGTGCTGGACGAACCCAACGCGATGGCGCTGGAAACCCTGGCCGTGCTGGCCGAGCGCTGCAGTGTGCAACCCTCGGCGATCGTGCGCTTCGCCAAGTCGTTCGGCTTCGACGGCGCCACGCAGATGCAACGCCTGTTCCGTGATGGCCTGCTCTCCGGCAATGCGGCCCTCGGCTACGGCGAACGCGTGCGCCAGTTCAGCCAGTCCGTGGCCAGCAAGTCCGCGGGCGATCCGGCCGAGGTGCTGGCCGAATTCGTCGAAGGCAGCGTGATGGCGCTGAACCATCTCGGCGACGCGATCGGCGCGAAAAACCTCGCCGCGGCAGTCAAGTTGATCACCGCCGCCGACACGGTCTACGTGACCGGGTTCCGCCGCTCCTTTCCGGTGGCCGCCTACCTCGCCTACTCGCTGCACCAGGTGGACAAGAAGACCGTGTTCATCGACGGCCTCGGCGGCATGCACCAGCAACAGGTGCACGCGATCACGCCACACGACCTGCTGATCGCGGTGAGCTACCGCCCGTACGCGCAGGAATCGGTGCAGTTGATCGACGCGGCGACCGCATGCCGCTGTAAGGTGCTGTCCATCAGCGACAGCCTGGTCAGCCCGGTGGCCAAGCCGGCTACCCTGGTGCTGCAAGTGCGCGAGGCCGAGATCCGCAAGTTCCGTTCCTTGTCGGCCTCGATGTGCCTAGCCCAGGCGCTGGTGATTTCCTATGCCTTCGCCAGCACCACTACGGGCAAGGACGGAAAACCGCGTCACGGCAAGTCGTCCAATAAATGAAACATACATTGTCCTTTTTTTATAAATGGAATATATGTTACATTTACTGGGCGTGACCCGCGCCGGGTCCCTGCGGGAGAGGCACATATGGAAGGGGCAGTCCACCAGCTCGACCTGATCGCCATCGGGCGATCCGGCATCGACCTGTACGGGGAGCAGGTCGGCGGGCGACTGGAGGACATGCTGTCGTTTGCCAAGTACATCGGCGGCAGCCCGGCGAACACCGCGATCGGCGCCTCCCGCCTCGGTCTGCGCAGCGGCCTGATCAGCCGCGTCGGCGCCGACCACTTCGGCCGCTTCATCACCGAGCAACTGGCCCGCGAGGGCGTGTCGACCCGTGGTGTGGTGACCGACCATGCGCGCCTGACGGCCCTGGTGTTTCTGGGCATCCGCGACCCGGAGACGTTCCCGCTGATCTTCTATCGCGAGAACTGCGCCGACATGGCGCTGGACATCCAGGACATCGACCCGGCGTTCGTGCGGGCGGCGGGCGCGGTGCTGATCAACGGCACCCACCTGTCGCAACCGGGGGTCTTCGACGCCTCGCTGCGCGCCTGCGCACTGGCCCACGCTGCCGGCGCCAAGGTGGTGTTCGATATCGACTACCGGCCCGTGCTCTGGGGCCTCACCGACCGCGATATGGGCGAGAACCGTTTCGTCGCCAACGCCGCGGTCACCGCGCGCCTGCAGCAGGCGCTGCCCTTGTGCGACCTGATCGTGGGCACCGAGGAGGAAATGCACATCCTCGGCGGCGCCACCGACACGCTTGCCGCCCTGCGCACGATCCGCGCGCACAGCGCCGCGCTGCTGGTGTGCAAGCGCGGCGCGCTCGGTTGTGCGGCATTCCCCGGACCCATTCCGGAAACCCTGGACCAGGGCGTGGTCGGCCGCAGCTTCAAGGTGGAAGTGTTCAACGTGCTTGGCGCCGGCGATGCCTTCATGGCCGGCTTCCTGCGCGGCTGGCTGCGCGGCGAGCCGCTGGCCACCTGTTGCGACTATGGCAACGCCTGCGGTGCCATCGTAGTGTCTCGCCATGGCTGCGCGCCGGCCATGCCCACCTGGACCGAACTGCAGCTGTTCCTGGACGGCAGCCCCCGGCCGTTCCGGCTGCGCGACGACGCGATACTGGAACACGTGCATTGGGCCACCACCCGCACCCAGGTGCACGAGGACCTGACCGTGCTGGCCATGGACCACCGCAGCCAGTTCGAGGACCTGTGCCGCGACACCGGCGCCGACCCGGCGCGGATTCCCGCCTTCAAGGCCCTGGCGCTCAAGGCCGTGGACCGCCTGGCCCGCGGCGACCAGCGCTTCGGCGTGCTGCTGGATGGGCGTTACGGCATGCGCGGGCTGGAAGCCGCCGCCGACCACCCCTACTGGATTGGCCGTCCCATCGAAGTGCCCGGCTCGCGGCCGGTGCAGTTCGAGAGCTCCCCCGACGTCGCCACCGAAATCGCTACCTGGCCGTACAACCACGTGGTCAAGTGCCTAGCCTTCTATCACCCGGACGACCCGGAAGCGCTGCGCGAAGAGCAGGCGTGCCAGCTACTGCGGCTGCAGGATGCCTGTCGCAAGACCCGCCACGAATTGCTGGTGGAGCTGATCGCCTCGCGCCACGGAACAATCAATCCACACACCGTGTCACGCGCCATCGAACAACTCTACGACAGGGGCCTGCAACCGGACTGGTGGAAGCTCGAGCCGGCCGCCGACCAGGCCACCTGGGCCCATATCGAACACGCCATCCGCAGCCGCGATGCGTGGTGCCGCGGCGTGCTGCTGCTCGGCCTGCAGGCACCCAGCGCCGAACTGCTGGCATCGTTCCGCTGCGCGGCGGCCAACCCCATCGTCAAGGGCTTTGCCGTCGGCCGTACCATCTTTGCCGGGCCGGCGACGCGCTGGCTGGCCGGCAGCATCGATGACGACACCGCGGTGGCGGAACTGGCCGGGGGCCTGGCCACCCTGGTCGATGGCTGGCGTGCGGCGCGGACCGCCGTCCACCAGCCCTGGCAGGAGGCAATGTGACATGAGCACGCTGCGACTGACGGCGGCACAGGCCACCGTGCGTTGGCTCAGCGCCCAGTACGTGCTGGTCGACGGCGTGGAAGTGCCGTACTTCGCCGGCGCCTGGGCCATCTTCGGCCACGGCAATGTCGCCGGGCTCGGCGAGGCCTTGTACGCCGCGCGCGACACCTTGCCCACCTGGCGCGGCCACAACGAGCAGGGCATGGCGCACGCCGCCATCGCCTACGCCAAGCAGATGCGCCGCCGGCGCGCCATGGTGTGCACCAGCTCGATCGGCCCCGGCGCCACCAACATGGTCACTGCCGCCGCCCTGGCCCATGCCGACCGCCTGCCCGTGCTGTTCCTGCCGGGCGACGTGTTTGCCAGCCGCCAGCCCGACCCGGTGCTGCAGCAGATCGAGGACTTCGCCGACGGCACGGTGTCGGTCAACGACTGCTTCCGCCCCGTCTCGCGTTACTTCGACCGCATCACCCGCCCCGAGCAGATCATGGACGCCCTGCCCAGGGCCATGGCGGTGATGCACGACCCGGCCAGCTGCGGTCCGGCCACGCTGGGCTTTTGCCAGGACGTGCAGGCCGAGGCGTTCGATTATCCCGAGACCTTCTTCGCGCGGCGCCTGTGGCGGGTGCGCCGGCCAGGCGCGGACGCGGACGAGCAGGACGCGCTGGTCGCCGCGCTCAAGACGGCCAGACATCCACTGCTGATCGCTGGCGGCGGCGTCCTGTACAGCGGTGCCGAAGGCGTGCTGGACGCGCTGACCCGCGCCACCGGGCTGGCCGTGGCCGAGACCCAGGCCGGCAAGGGCGCCCTGGCCTGGAACCATCCGTGCAACCTTGGCGCCATCGGCGTCACCGGCTCGAGCGCGGCCAATGCGGCGGCCGCGCGGGCCGACCTGGTGGTAGGCGTGGGCACGCGGCTGGCCGATTTCACCACCGGCTCGCGCAGCCTGTTTCCCACCGCGCGCAAGTTCCAGGTCAACATCCTGCCCTTCGACGCCTGCAAGCACGGCGCCTTGCCGGTCACCGGCGACGCCCGCACCGTGCTCGAAGCCCTAGGCACGGCGTTGGCCGGCTGGCGGGCGCCGGCGATCAATGCCAACGAGGTGGCCGTCTGGACTGCCGCTGTGGACGCGGCGACCGCCGCACCCACGGCACCGACCCGGCCCAGCGATGCGCAGGTGATCGGCGCGGTGCAGCGCAGCGTGGGCGAGGATGCCATCGTGGTGTGCGCCGCCGGCGGTCTGCCGGGTGAATTGCACAAGCTGTGGCGCACCGCGCGCTCCGGTGGCTACCACGTCGAATACGGCTATTCGTGCATGGGCTACGAGATCGCCGGCGGGGTCGGCGTGAAGATGGCCGCGCCCGACCGCGAGATCGTGGTCATGGTCGGCGACGGCAGCTACCTGATGCTGAACTCCGAGCTGGCCACTTCGGTGCTGCTGGGCCAGAAGCTCATCGTGGTGGTGCTGGACAACGGCGGCTTCGGCTGCATCCACCGCCTGCAGCACGCTACGGGCGGCGCCGCGTTCAACAACCTGCTGGCCGATGCCCGGCACGTGACCTTGCCGGCCATCGACTTTGCCGCCCACGCGGCCAGCCTGGGCGCACTGTCCGAGCACGTGGCCGACATCGCCGGACTTGAAGCCGCACTGGCCCGCGCGCGCGCCGCGCCGCGCAGCTATGTGGTGGTCATCGACACCGATCCGCGCCAGACCACCGACGCCGGCGGCTGGTGGTGGAACGTGGCCGTACCTGAAGTTTCCGCCCGCCCCGAGGTCGACGCCGCGCGCCGCGCCTACGAACGGGGCATCCAGCACAAGAAGAATCTGTCATGAGTATCCGTTTTGGAGTCAGCCCGATTGCCTGGGCCAACGACGACATGCCTGAGCTCGGCGGTGACACGCCGCTGGAGAGCATCCTCACCGACATCCAGCAACTGGGCTTTGCGGGCGTCGAGCTGGGCGGCAAGTTTCCACGCGACGCGGCCACGCTCAAGCCCCTGCTCGCGCAGCATCACCTGGACCTGATCGGCGGTTGGTACAGCGGTTCGCTGCTGGCGCAATCCGCGAAAGCCGAAATTGCCGCGCTGCAGCCGCACCTGGCCCTGCTCAAGGCCATGGGCAGCACGGTGTTCGTGTTCGCCGAAACCAGCAACGCCATCCACGGCCGACGCGATACCAGCCTGGCGCACTCGCCGCGCCTTGCGCCCGACGAATGGACGCGCTTCGGTCAACGCATGACCGAGGTCGCCGACTACATCCAGGGCCAGGGCATCCGCTTCGCCTACCACCACCACCTGGGGACGGTGGTCGAGCGCCCGCAGGATCTGGAGGCGTTCATCGCCCACACCGGCGCGGCGGTCGGCCTGACCCTGGATACCGGGCATGCCGCGCTCGGCGGCATCGACCCGGCCGAGGTCATCGCCGCCCACCCGGAACGCATCGCCCACGTGCACTGCAAGGACGTGCGTCAGGACGTCTTTGCCAGGGTGCGTGAAAGCGGTTCGAGCTTCCTCGATGGCGTGCTGGCCGGCATGTTCACCGTGCCCGGCGACGGCGAGCTGGATTACCCGGCGATCATGGCGGCGCTGGCGAAGATCCACTACAGCGGCTGGATCGTGATCGAGGCCGAGCAGGATCCCGCCCTGGCCGATCCGCGCACCTACGCCGAGCTCGGGCTGAACACGCTGCGCCGCTGCGCTGCCGACGCAGGGCTGCACTGATGACCAGTCTGCGCGTCCGCCCGCACGCGCCGGCTGCCGACGGCACGGTACTCGAAGTGACGCCGGCCAGCGCGGGCTGGAAGCACGTCGGCTTCCGCGTGGTGAAGCTGGCCGCCGGCCAGCGCCATGCAGGCGGCGAAGCGGGACGTGAAGTGTGCCTGGTGCTGATTTCCGGCCTGGCCGACATCGACGCCGCCGGGCAGCACTACGCGCACATCGGCGGCCGCAGCAGCGCCTTCGACGACCGCTCGCCAGGCGCCGTCTATGTGCCGGCCGGCGCGTCCTACACGGTCACCGCCAGCGGGCCGGTGGAATTGGCCGTGTGCAGCGCACCGGGTGCGGCGCATGGTCAGCCGCGCCCGATTGCCGAATCGGCCATGAGCCGCGAGGTGCGCGGTATCGGCACCAATACCCGCTACGTGCGCAACATCCTGCCGCAGACCGAGGCCGCCGACAGCCTGCTCGTGGTCGAGGTGATCACCCCGGGCGGGAACTGGTCGAGCTACCCACCGCACAAGCACGACACCGCCACCTCGGGCACGGAAACCGCGCTGGAGGAAACCTATTACCACCGGCTCAACCCGGCGCAGGGCTTCGCCTTCCAGCGCGTGTACACCGACGACCGCACGCTCGACGAGACCCTGTGCGTGGAAGACGGCGACGTGGTGCTGGTGCCGCGCGGCTACCACCCGGTCGGCGCCGCGCACGGCTACGACCTGTACTACCTCAACGTCATGGCCGGCCCGCGCCGGCAATGGCTGTTCCACAACGACCCGGCGCACGACTGGATCGCTCGACAAGCCAACACATCCAAGGAGTGAGCCATGCGCAACATCGAACACTTCATCAACGGCAAGCTCGTCACCGGCAGTTCGGGTCGGCACGGCGACGTCTTCGACCCGAATACCGGCAAGGTGCAGGCCCGCGTGGCGCTGGCCAACGCCGCCGAGCTGGACCTGGCGGTACAGAGCGCTGCCGCCGCGCAACCGGCCTGGGCGGCGGTCAACCCGCAGCGCCGCGCGCGGGTGATGATGGAGTTCGTGCGTCTGCTCGAGGCCCACAAGGAGGAGCTCTCGGCGCTGCTCGCCAGCGAGCACGGCAAGGTGCTCTCCGACGCGCACGGCGACGTGCAACGCGGCCTGGAGGTGATCGAGTTTGTGTGCGGCATCCCGCAATTGCAGAAGGGCGAATATACCCAGGGCGCGGGACCGCACATCGACGTCTATACGGCTTACCAACCCCTGGGCGTGGTGGCCGGGGTCACCCCGTTCAACTTCCCGGCGATGATCCCGATGTGGATGTTCGGCCCGGCCATCGCCACCGGCAACGCCTTCATCCTGAAGCCTTCCGACCGCGACCCGTCGACTTCGCTCCGGCTCGCCGAACTGATGCTGGAAGCCGGCCTGCCACCTGGCATCCTCAACGTGGTGAACGGCGACAAGGAGGTGGTCGACGCCATCGTCGCGCACCCGCAGATCAAGGCCGTGAGCTTCGTCGGCTCGTCGGATGTGGCGCAGGCGGTGTATGCCGCCGGCGCCAGCCACGGCAAGCGCATGCAGTGCATGGGCGGGGCCAAGAACCACGGCATCGTCATGCCGGATGCCGACCTGGACCAAGTCGTCGCCGATCTCATGGGCGCGGCCTATGGCTCGGCCGGCGAGCGCTGCATGGCGCTGCCGGTGGTGGTGCCGGTGGGCGAGGCCACCGCGAACGCCCTGCGCGCCAAGCTGCTGCCGGCGATCAAGGCGCTCAAGGTCGGCCTGTCCGGCGATCCCGGGGCGCATTACGGCCCGTTGGTCACCGCCGCGCACAAGGCGCGCATCGAGGGTTATATCCAGCTGGGCGTGGACGAAGGCGCGGAGCTGGTGATCGACGGTCGCGGGCTGAAGATTCCCGGCCACGAAGCCGGCTTCTTCCTGGCGCCCACGCTGTTCGACCACGTCACCGCGAAGATGAAGACCTATCGGGAGGAAATCTTCGGCCCGGTGCTGCAGATCGTGCGCGCCGAAAGTTTCGAGGAGGCGCTGGCCCTGCCCTCGCGGCACCAGTACGGCAACGGCGTCAGCATCTTCACCCGCAACGGCGACGCCGCACGCGAGTTTGCCGACCGCGTCGAGGTGGGCATGGTCGGCATCAACGTGCCGATTCCGGTGCCGGTGTCCTACCACGGTTTCGGCGGCTGGAAGCGCTCGGGTTTCGCCGATCTCAACCAGTACGGCATGGACAGCGTGCGCTTCTTCACCCGCACCAAGATCATCACCCAGCGTTGGCCGCGCGACGGCGAAGAGGTCCAGTCGAGCTTCGTCATCCCGACCATGTGAATGCGTGGTTCCGCCATCCCTGTGGCGCGCGACGCGCGACAGGCTGGCCGCAAGCAGCCGGCGGCAAGCCACCGGCCCATCGAGGAACACCAACATGGCGGGTAGCTGGCTGACATTCTTTGCCACCGGGCCGGATTTGCCGGCGATCTCCGACCAGGGCGAGGTCGATCGCCTGTACCGCAAGCACCGCCTGCGCGTGATGCTGGCGATCACCCTCGGCTACGGCTTCATCTACACCTGCCGCCTGGCCCTGGGGGTGGTCAAGAAACCGCTGCTGGATGCCGGCATCTTCACCCCCAGCGAGCTCGGCACCATCGGCTCGGCGCTGTTCTTCACCTACGCGCTGGGCAAGCTCACCAACGGCTTCCTGGCCGACCACGCCAACATGAAGCGCTTTCTGGCCGTGGCCTTCCTGACCACCGCCATCTGCAACCTGGCCATGGGCTTCGTCACCACGCTGTGGCTGGCGGTGATCATCTGGGGCCTGAACGGCTGGTTCCAGAGTTTCGGCGCCCCCGGCGGGGTGGTGGCGATGACGGCGTGGTATTCGAACCGCGAGCGTGGGCGCACCTACGGCATCTGGAGCACCGCGCATTCCATCGGCGAAGGCCTGACCTTCGTCGGCATCGGCGCGGTGGTGGCGACCTTCGGCTGGCGCGCCGGCTACTGGGCTCCCGGCGTGCTGGGCGTCATCACCGCCATCGGCGCCTACCTGCTGCTGCAGGACCGGCCGCAAACCCTGGGCCTGCCGGCGGTCAACGACTGGAAGCACGACAGTTTCGGCGAGGCCGGACACACCGACATCAAGTCGCTGTGGGCTTTGCAGCTGTCGATCCTGAAGATGCCCTCGATCTGGGTGCTGTGCCTGGCCTCGGCGACCACCTATGTGGCGCGCTACGCGATCGACTCCTGGGGCATCCTGTACCTGCAGGTGGATCGCGGCTACTCACTGCAAATGGCCGGCACCCTGCTCATGATCAGCACGCTCGCCGGCATCGTCGGCGCGGTGGGGTTCGGCTTCATCTCCGATGCGTGGTTTGGGGCCCGCCGGCCGCCGGTGAACCTGATCTTCGCCTTGCTGGAACTGGCCGGCCTGGGCCTGCTGTTCTTCGGCCCCACCGACCTGCCGATGCTCATCCTGGGCATGCTGCTCTACGGCATGGGCCTGACCGGTCTGGTGACTTCGCTGGGCGGCCTGTTCGCCGTGGACATCGCGCCCAAGCGCGTAGCCGGCGCGGCCATGGGCGTGATCGGCATTTTCAGCTACCTCGGCGCCGGTATCGAGGAGCAGGTGTCCGGACGGCTGCTCCAGCACGGCACCACCGTGGTCGACGGCGTGACCCACTACGATTTCGGCCCGGCCATCAGCTTCTGGATCGGCGCCTCGGTGGTTTCCATGCTGCTGGCGTTGAGCCTGTGGCGGGTACGGCGGAGGGATTGATTGCATGCATCAGGTTTCCAGTGAACTCCAGGCCATGCTTGAGGCCGCCGAAGCGGCGGGCCACGGCCTGCTCAAACGTTTTGGCGAGATCGGCCAGCTGCAGGTACGCACCAAGTCCGGACCAGCCGACCTGGTCTCGATCGCCGACGAGGAAGCCGAGCGCACGATCCGCGGCATCCTGGCCAAGGCGCGGCCCGCCTACGGCTTCGTCGGCGAGGAAGGCGGCAGCAGCGCCGGCACCGACCGCGCCGACAACTGGGTCATCGATCCGCTCGACGGCACCACCAACTTCCTGTTCGGCACGCCGCTGTGGGGCGTCAACGTGGCCCTGGTGCGTGACGGCGAAGTGGTCGCGGGCGTGAGCTGGTTGCCGGCGCTCGGGGAAATGTATGCCGCCGAACAAGGTGGCGGCGCCTGGTTGAACGGCGAACGCATCCACGTCTCCACGCGGCACCGGCTGGTGGACAGCGTCCTGGCCTGCGGCATTCCCTTCGCCGGCAAGCCCGACCACCCGGTGTTCGCCCGCGAGATGGCGCTGCTGACCACCCTGACCTCCGGCACCCGCCGCACCGGCGCCTGCTGCGTGGACATGGCCTACGTCGCCGCCGGCCGCTGGGATGCGTACTGGGAACGCGCGCTCAACGCCTGGGACATGGCACCGGGCGTGATCCTGGTCCGCGAAGCCGGCGGCGTGGCGACTTCGGTGACCGGCGGTCATCTGGACGTCTACGGCAACAATATCTGCGTCAGCAACGGCGCCATCCAGGATGCGCTGATGGCCCACCTCAACCAGGCCCTGGCGGACGCTCCCCCCGCCCAGTGAGCCCCGACCCCCAGCCCCCAATTTGTAGGAGCCCGCGAGCGGGCTCCTACCATCAATAAGGGGAAACGCGCCGCGCGGCTCTCTGACCTGGCGCTGACCGCCGGTGGCGAATTTCATTGAGCGCTGCACCATGCTTTGGGTAAGCTCGCAAGGCTGTATCGCCTGTGGTCTGTTCGGGAACCCCGTTGAGCGCTAGCGCCACCCCATCTGCCAGCCGTTACGCGCTGCTCAGCGCGCTCGTGCTGGCGCTGCTCGTCGCCACGCTCAACATGGGCCTGTGGTGGTGGAGCAACCTGCCGCACGGGCCGGCGGATTGGCATGGCCCGATCAGCGGCTTCGCGTTCTCGCCGTTCCGGCGCTACCAGAGCCCGTTGACCGGCGACTTCCCCAGCGACGCGCAGATCGAAGCCGACCTGAAACTGGTCAGCCGCTACTCGCCGAACATCCGCACCTACTCGATGCTGCAGAACCCGCAGGTTCCGCGCCTGGCGGAACGCTATGGGCTGAAGGTGATGGCCGGCGCCTGGATCGATCGGCGACTGGACAACAACGAGCAGGAAGTTGCCGCGCTGATCGGCCAGGCCAGGCGCTACCCTGGCACGATCACCCGGGCAATCGTCGGCAACGAGGTGCTGCTGCGCGAGGACGTCACCCCGCAGCAGCTGATGATCTATCTCGACCGCGTGCGCGCGGCGCTGCACCAGCCGGTGTCCACCGCCGAGCCGTGGCACATCTGGGAAAAATATCCCGAGCTGGTGGAGCACGTGGATTTCATCACCGTGCACCTGTTCCCGTACTGGAACGGCATTGCGCGCAAGGACGCCATCAGCGACGCGATGGCGCGCTACAACCACCTGAAGCAGCTGTACCCGCACAAGCCGATCGTGGTCGGCGAGATCGGCTGGCCGTCCAATGGCGACCGCTTCCACTTTGCCACGCCGTCGGTTTCCAACGAGGCGATCTTCCTGCGCCAATGGTTCAACGTCGCCAAGGGCAACCACATCGATTACTACGTGATGGAGGCGTTCGACCAGCCGTGGAAGGAAAGCCTGGGCGAAGGCCGCACCGGTGCCTACTGGGGCATGTGGAACGCCGACCGGCAGCTGAAATTCCCCTTCACCGGCCCGGTCACCGAGGACACCGCCTGGCCGTGGAAGGCGTTGGCGGCGAGCCTGCTGGCGCTGTTGCCGATGATCCTGTTCGCCCGCCGCTTCGTGCGCTTCAAGCTCATGGGCCGGGTGTTCTTTGCCGTGCTGATCCAGCTGGCCTGCGCGCTGATCGTGTGGGCGGCGACGCTGCCCTTCGCGTTCTACCTGAGCTGGATCGACTGGACCATGCTCACGCTGCTGTTCCCGGCCACGATCGCGATCATCGCCATTTTGCTGATCAACGGCTTCGAGTTCACCGAGGTGCTGTGGCGGCGGCAATGGATGCGCCAGGCCAACCTGCTGCCGCCGGACGAGCCGGCCCATCAGCCGTTCGTGTCGATCCACCTGGCCTGCTACAACGAGCCGCCGGAGATGGTGAACATCACCCTCGATTCGCTGGCGGCGCTGGAGTACGCCAACTACGAAGTGCTGGTGATCGACAACAACACCAAGAATCCGGAGGTCTGGAAGCCGGTGCAGGCGCACTGCGAAAAGCTCGGCAAGCGCTTCCGCTTCTTCCACCTGGAACCGTGGCCCGGCTACAAGGCCGGCGCGCTCAATTTCGGCCTGAAGGAAACCGAGCCCAGCGCCGACGTGGTCGCCGTGATCGACGCCGACTACGTGGTGCGCAAGGACTGGCTGGCCAGCCTCACCGGTTACTTCCACGACCCGAAGGTGGCCGTGGTGCAGTGCCCGCAGGCGCACCGCGAGTTCGCCAACAACCCATTCCGGCGCATGACCGCGTGGGAATACGACGGCTTCTTCCGCATCGGCATGCATCACCGCAACGAGCGCAACGCCATCATCCAGCACGGCACCATGACCATGGTTCGGCGCAGCGCGCTGGAAGGCACCGGCGGCTGGTCGGAGTGGACCATCTGCGAGGATGCCGAGCTCGGCCTGCGCCTGATGCACGCCGGCTACGAGCTGGTCTACGTCGACGAGCTGATGGGCAAGGGCCTGACCCCGGCCGATTTCAAGGCCTACAAGAGCCAGCGCTACCGCTGGGCCTTCGGGGCCATGCAGATCCTCAAGGGCCGCTGGAGCTGGATGACCCAGAAGGGGCCGTTGACCACCGGCCAGCGCTTCCACTTCCTCACCGGCTGGTTCAGCTGGTTCGCCGACGCGCTGCTGCTCATCTTCACCTTGATGGCGCTGTACTGGACCGCCGGCATGATCGCCTTCCCGGCGGTGTTCAGCCTGCCCATGCAGCTGTTCCTGATCCCGGTGATCGGCTTCTTCTTCGCCAAGATGATCTTCGGCATCGTGCTCTACCGCGCCCGCGTGCCGTGCAACTGGCGCGACACGCTGCTGGCCTCGGTGGCCAGCATGAGCCTGTCGCATGCCATCGCGCGCGGCATCCTGCACGGGCTGACGCGCAAGAAGACCGCGTTCGTGGTCACCGCCAAGAGCCGGCGCCTGGGCCAATCCAGCCTGGCCGCGTTTGCCCCGGCGCGCGAGGAACTGCTGATGGCCGTGGCGCTCATCCTCGCCATCATCGGCATGGCCGTAAGCTACGGCACGCGCTTCATCGAAGGCACGCTGTGGATGTTCATCCTCGCCGCGCAGTCGCTGCCGTACCTGTCCGCCGTGGCGGTCGCCTGGATCGCCCACCGCTCGGGCGACAAGGCCGGCTGAAGGAAAAGCGGGGTCAGCCACGCCGTCATATGCCATTGACGGGCAAGCCGATAGACTGGAGCCTGTGTCACCACAGCCCTTGCCGAGGCCAGAACCTGCGCATGCACTGCATCCCCCGTCGCCGGAGCCTGCTGCTGGTGCCACTGCTCCTGCTGACGGGCCTGGCCCATGCCAGCGTGCAGCTCGTGGTGGACGGAATCGACGATCCGTTGCGCGCAGCCGCCATCGACGGCCTGAGCCTGTCCGCCTACCGCACGCGCACGGTGAGTGCGGCACAGGTGCGGCGTCTCTACGAGCGCGCCCCGGACGAGGTGCGCGCGGCATTGCGGCCCTACGGCTATTACGACGCGCAGACCACCGGTGACGTGCAGCAGACCGGCGACGACTGGCGCGTCACCTTGCATGTGCAGCCGGGCAAGCCGGTGCTGGTCACCACGGTGGATGTGACCCTGGATGGTGACGCGGAAAAGATCCCGGCGATCCGGCGCGCGCGCCGCGCCATCGAGCAGATGCGCGACAAGCCCCTGAACGACGGCACCTACGATGATGCCCGCGACACCCTGGGCGCCCAGCTCACGGCCTATGGCTACCTCGACGCGCGGTTGACCACGCATCGGGTGGAAGTGACGCGCGGGACACACAGCGCGGCGATCCACCTGGCCTGGAAGGTGGGCCAGCGCTATCGCTTCGGCCAGGTGCACTTCACGGGCTCGCAGTTCAACGACGGCTTCCTCGACCGCTACGTGCCGTTCAAGCCGGGCGACTACTTCACCCAGGACCAGCTCCTGCAATTGCAGCAGGCGCTGAACGGCGCGGACTATTTCTCGGTGGTCAACGTGCTGCCCGACGTGGACCAGGCCAAGGACGGCAGCGTCGACGTCAACGTGCAGCTGGCGCCAGCCAAGCGCACGATCTACACCGGCGGCCCGTTCATCGGCACCGACACAGGCGTCGGCGTGCGCGGCAGCATGGAGCGGCGCTGGGTGAACCGGCGCGGCCACAAGTGGAAGAACGAGCTGGTGCTGGCGCAGAAGCTGAAGACGCTGTCCACCCTGTATTCGATCCCGATGCCCGGCGACGACCAGCGCAGCTACAACTTCGGCGCCAACTTCCGCGACGCCAACACCGCCACCTCGCAGTCGCGCACGCTGGAGCTGGTCGGCAACGAGACCCGCCTGTGGCATGGCTGGACCCGCACCCTCGGCGTACATGCGCTGTCCGGCACCTTTACCGTGGGCAAGAAGGGCGGCGAACCCGACAACACGTTCGGCATCGAGCGCGGCAATAGCACCGAGGTGTTTGCCGAAGCCTCGCTGTCGCGCAAGCAGGGCGACAACCCCACCTTCGTGCGCCGCGGCTGGTCGGTGAATCTTGCCGCGCGCAGCACCGCCGGCACCCTGCTCTCCGACGCCAGCTTCAGCCAGGTGCTGGGCGACGTGAAATGGATTCGTTCCTTCGCCGGACGCAACCGGCTGATCGTGCGCGGCAGCGCCGCCACCACCTGGACCGACGATTTTGCCGCGCTGCCGCCGCAGCTGCGCTTCTTCGCCGGCGGCGACCGTTCGGTGCGCGGCTACGGCTACCAGTCGATCGGCCCGCGCAACCGCTATGACCGCGTCATCGGCGGCCGCAACCTGCTGGTGGGCAGCACCGAGGTCGAGCACTACTTCACGCGCAACTGGGGCATGGCCGCCTTCGTCGACGCCGGCAATGCCTTCAATGGCACCGACTACCGGCCAAAGATCGGCGCCGGCCTCGGCGTGCGCTGGCTCTCGCCGGTGGGCATGATCCGCGTGGATCTGGGCACGCCGATCCGCAACAAGGATGAGCACGGCGTGCAGCTGCACATCGTGATCGGTCCGGATTTCTGAACGATGAACGCCACCGACGCCAAATCCACCAAGGCCCCCCGACCCCGCCACCGCTGGTGGCGCTGGGTGGGCGGCGGCCTGCTGGTCCTGCTGGTGCTGCTGGCCGGCAGCACGTGGTGGCTGCTCGGTACAGGTGCCGGACTGCGCTTTGCGCTGACGCGCGCTGCCGCCTTCACGGATGGCGCTCTCAGCGTGCAACAGGCCCAGGGCCGGCTGATCGGCCCGCTGGACCTGGCCGGCGTGCGCTACGCCGATGGCAAGGGCCTGGACGTGCGCGCAGGAAGCTTGCACCTGGACCTGCGCGTCTGGCCGCTGCTGGCCGGGCGCGTGCACTTGCTCGCCCTGCAGGCGGACGACGTGCACGTGGCCCTGCCCGCCGCCAGCGAGGATACGACGCCCAGTGGCGGCGGCTTTTCGCTGGCCGCGCCGGTCGACCTGCGCCTGGACCGTGGGCAGGTCGGCAAGCTCGAGATCGTGCAAGGCGGCAAACCGCTGTTCGTCTCCGACAGCCTCGCCGTGGCCGGCAGCTGGACCGCGGACGGCATCGTGCTGGAGCGGCTCGCTCTGCGCGCACCGGACGGTCATGCCGACCTCGATGGTCGCCTGGTACTCGGCACGCACAGCCAGGGCGCCGGTGCCATCGACTTCGGCTGGAAACTTGACGGCACCGAGTACGCCGGCAAGCTCACCGCCCGCAGCGACGGCCGGCAGAGCCGCGCCGAACTGGCGCTCAAGCTGCCGATGGTCGCCCAGCTGCAACTGGACCTGACCCAGCAGGCGCCGTATCCATGGAAGGCCAGACTGCTGGCGCCGAAGTTCGACCCCAGGCCGCTGCTCGGCGACAGCACGCTGACGGCGCTCGGTGCCGACCTGCAAGGCAGCGGCGACCGCCACGGCGGCAGCCTGCAGGGCCGGCTCGACCTCAACGGCTACGAACTGCTGCTGCAGCCGCTGCGCGCGCACTTCAGCGACGACTTCGGCACGCTGCACCTGGACGAACTCGCGCTGGGCTCGTCGCAGGTCAAGGGCCAGGTGCAGGCCAGCGGCACGCTGCAGCTCGACGCCAAACCGGTCAGCGGCGACCTGGCGGTCCGCTGGAAGGATCTGCTGCTGCCACCCGAGCTTGTGGGCCAGGCACTGGCCAGCCAGGGCAGCCTGCAGGCCAAGGGCAGCGCCGAGCGGTTCCATGCCGAGGGCGACGTCGACGTCGGGCCGCCGGGAAATCTGGCCAAGCTCACGCTGAACCTGGACGGCACCCAGCAGGTGATCACCTTGCACACGCTGGCGCTGAAGCAGCCACAGGGTGGACTGGAGGCGAAGGGCACGCTGGCCCTGCAGCCGGTGCTGGGTTGGCAGCTCGAAGCCAGCGCGGACCGGCTCGATCCGGGGCAGCTGTTCGCCGGCTGGAATGGCGCGCTCGACGCCGATATCGCCAGCCGCGGCACGCTGCCGCAAGGCCAGCCTGATGCCAGCCTGGAGATCCGCAAGCTCAGTGGCAGCCTGCGCGGTCGCGCGCTGCGCGGCAGCGGTCAGCTGCATCTGGCGCCGAACCAGGTACTCGACGGCAAGCTTGAGCTCGCCTCCGGCGGCAGCACGATCCACCTCACTGGCAAACCAGGCAGCCGCAACGACCTCGACCTCGAGCTGGCGATCGCCTCGCTCGGCGACTGGCTGCCGGATGCCGGCGGGCAGCTGGACGGCCGGTTCAGGCTGCTCGGCCTGATGCCGAAGCTCAGCCTCGACGGTGACCTGCGAGGCCGGGCGCTGGCCTATCAGGGCAACACCGTCGACAGCCTGCAACTCGGCGCACAGCTGCCGGACGTCAGCCGACCCGGCGGCAAGCTCGCCCTCGCGGCCGGTGGCGTGCATGCCGGCGGCCTGGCGTTCCAGCACATCCGCCTCGACGGCGACGGCACCGAGGCCAGGCACAGCCTGCGGCTGGATGCACGCGGCACCCAGCTCTCCGCCGAAGTCGCGCTCGATGGCAGCCTCAAGGGCCAGGTGTGGCACGGCACGCTGTCCACGTTGGACCTCGAGCCGCAGGGGCTGCCACGCTGGCGCCTGCAGCAGCCGGTGCAACTGGCCTACGACGGCGGCGCGCTGTCGCTGTCCGAGCTGTGCCTGAGCGCGGGCGAGCCGCTGCTGTGCGTCGCCGCGAACCGGGATCGGACCGGCAACCTGGACGCCAGCTATCGCCTGCAAGCCATGCCGCTGGCCCTGCTGCTCAATGCCAGTGGCAATGCCGATCTGCCGATACGCGCCGACGGCAGCCTCGAAGGCAGTGGCAAGATCAGGCGCACCGCGGCCGGCGCGCTCAGCGGCACGGCCTCGATCACCTCCAGCCGCGGCACCATCACCTATGTCGACCGCGCCGACCACCCCCTGCTTGGCTGGCGCGACTTCGCCGCGAACGCTGCGCTGGACCCGCAACGGCAGGTGGTGGGCGTCCGCGCCAGCCTGGACGACGGTGGCCGTCTGGATGGCCAGGTCAGCGTCAGCGGCGCGCAGCGCGAACTGGCCGGACAGCTTGCACTGCACTTGAACAGCCTCGCTCCGCTGGAGCTGTTGACCGCCGAACTGGCGAACGTGCACGGTGACCTCGACGGCAACTTCCACTTCGCCGGCACCCTGGCCCAGCCGGCCATCACCGGCCAGGCCAGGGTCGAGGGCTTCGCCGCCGAGGTGCCTTCGGCCGGCCTCAAGCTGACCCAGGGCCGGCTGGCAATTGGCACCAGCGACGCCCGGGAGTTCCGCATCGACGGCAGTGTGCAGTCGGGCAAGGGCGTGCTCACCGTTGCCGGCAGCGCCGGGCTCGGCACCGGTGCGCAGACTGCGATCACGCTCAAGGGCAGCGCCTTCACCGCAGCCGACATTCCGGCCGCGAACGTGGTGATCTCGCCCGACCTCGTCATCCGCCAGGACGCCAAGGGCATCGACATCAGCGGCACGCTGGCGCTGGACCGTGCCGACGTGAACCTGGAGAAGCTGCCGGGCGCCGGTTCCACCAAGGCCTCGCCCGACGTGGTGGTGGTCGACGAGAAGCAGCGCGAGCAGGCGACCAGCAGGCTGCCGATCAGCGCGCAGGTCAAGATCGAGCTCGGCAGCCGCACGCACCTGATCGGCATGGGCCTGGACGGGAGCCTGAGCGGTGTGCTGACGGTAAGCGAGCGGCCCGGCCGCGAGACCACCGGCCAGGGCCAGATCGGGGTGGACGGCACGTACAAGGCGTACGGCCAAAACCTGCACATCCAGCGTGGCCAGCTGCTGTTCGCCAGCACACCGGTGGACAATCCCGGCCTGAACATCCGCGCGGTGCGCAAGCTCAACCCGAACGCAACCATCGACGAGGGCCAGGAAGTCGGCCTGCTGGTCTCCGGCACTGCGCAGCGCCCGATCCTCACCGTGTTCTCCAATCCGGTGATGGAACAGTCTGACGCCCTGTCCTACCTGGTCACCGGCAAGCCGCTGTCGCAGGTGAAGGGCGGCGAAGGCAACATGGTCGGCGCCGCCGCGCAGGCACTCGGCTCGGCCGCCGGCGACCTGCTGGCCAAGAGCGTGGGCTCCAAGCTAGGCGTGGACGACATCGGCGTATCCAGCAACGAGGCGCTCGGTGGCAGCTCCGCCTTCACCGTCGGCAAGTACCTGTCGCCACGACTGTACCTCAGCTACGGCGTCGGCCTGTTCGAACCCGGCCAGGTGATCACCCTGCGCTATCGGCTCAGCCACCGCTGGAACTTCGAGGCGCAGCAGGCCACCGAGTTCAGCCGCGCCAGCCTGAACTACCGCATCGAGAAGTAATTCCCGCGGCCAGGTGGCTCGTCGCGCCCGGTCCGCTGGCAAGAGCCACCTGTCACCCTGCGGCAATACGCCACACCATATCCGGCGCAGCACCGGCGCGTGCGCCGGTGCCATCGAAGGCACGCCATTACCACGCGCGTTGCCTGCCGCGGCACGCCCACCTGCCACCGGCGAGCAGGGGCGCGCCCGCACATCATCCACGCAGCAAAGCGGCTCCCTGACGCGGTTTGCGCGCCCAGGCCGCCACGCCCCGGGCCTGGCGCCACGGCAACCGATACTTGCAGGAACGGCCGTCCAGACTGCTGTATGCATGGTCGTTCCAGCCCCGTATTATGTCTATACACAAGTGCTGCATCGCATCTTTCATCGCACACACCCATCGTGTACAAACGCATGGAACGATCGAGGGGACAGTGGTCTGGTTTGAATTTCTTTTCTTGTACGCCGCGTGGCTTGGCTTCCGGCTCCGGCACAAGCGCCGCGATTTCTTCCAGCGACCAGACATGATCGTCGGTCCCGCGTGCGGGGCCGGCGAAGGCGACAGCGACCATCCACAAGGCAGCGGGCGACGCCCGAAGGGGATTCGAGGCAAGGGGCTGGCAAGCTGCCCCGCCGCATGAGCAGAGAACCCGTCACTCCACATTTCCAAGCCATCCTCACATAGGGGCAAGCACATGAAACACGACATGAAGCGTCTTTCCCTGGCCGTGCGCCTAGCGTTGTCCGCCGGGGCACTGGGCATGATGGGTGCCGCCCTGGCAGCAGGGGAGCCGGCGGCGCAGGATGCCGCACAGGCGACACCGGCACCGACAGAAGCCCGCAACCTGCAGGGTGTGGTCGTCACCGGCTCGCTGATCCGGCGCGTCGACATCGAAACGGCAAGCCCGGTGATCACCCTGGACCGCTCGACCATCACCGCCAGCGGCAAGCCCACCCTGGGCGACGTGCTGCAGGCCCTGCCCAGCATTTCCGGCAAGGCCACCAACCCGCAGAACAACAGCAACGGCGGCGGCGCGGCGGGTCCGAACGACGAAGCCGGCAACGGCGCCTCGCGCGTCTCGCTGCGCGGCCTGGGCGTGGAGCGTACCCTGGTGCTGGTCAACGGCCAGCGCATGGCGAACCCCGACCTCAACATGATTCCGCAGAACATGATCGAGCGCACCGACGTGCTGGCCGAAGGTGCCTCGACCGTGTACGGCTCGGATGCCATCGGCGGCGTGGTGAACTTCATCCTGCGCAAGGACTTCACCGGTGTGCAGGCGACCGCCGAAAGCGGCATCTCCAGCCACGGCGATTCGCAGCGCCATGGCCTGTCCTTGACCGCCGGCAGGTCCGGGGACAAGTACAACATCGTCGGCGGCGTGGAATACAACAAATACCTGCCGTCGATGAACAGCCGTCGTCCGTACACCGACTCGGTGCTCTACCTCTCGGGCGGCAAGGTCGTGCAGTCGGGGTCCAGCAGCATCCCCAACGGCCGCATCCAGCTGCCGGCGTCGGTCGCCGCGCGCTACGGCTGCAGGATCAACTCGACCGGCACCACCTACGTCACGCGCTTCCAGGGTGATGGCCAGAGCCTCGATGACTACCGCTGCTACCAGGGCGCCGCGGACAACTTCAACTATCAGCCGCAGGGTTACCTGCAGACGGCACAGCAGCGCACCAATGGCTTCATCCTCGGCCACTACAACATCACCGACAACGTCAGCGCCTTTGTCGATGCGTTCTACAACCACACCCAGTCGGCGGGCCAGGACGCCTCGGTGCCGCTTGGCACCAGCGCCAATTTCAGCATCCTGGCCAGCAACCCGATCAATCCGTTCGGAGTCACCTTCAGCCTGAACCCGATCCCGGGTGATCCGAACAGCGGCTACCGCTTCCAGACCCGCCTCACCGGCATCGGCCCGCGCACCCACAAGTTCACCACCGACAACGAGCAGATCAACACCGGCCTGCGCGGCAACTTCGGCGACAGCAGCTGGATCTGGGACGCGACGCTCAACTACAGCCACACCAACCGCACCATGACCGAACCCGGGAACCTGGTGGCGCGCGAGATCCAGGCGGCGGTCGTCAACGGCGCCAACATCTTCAACCAGGGCGACCCGGCGGTGAGCAAGCTGCTCGACGGCACCAAGAAGACGCCGCGCTACGTGCTGACCCGCGCCACCAAGCAGGCCCAGTTCGAGACCAGCGGCAATCTGTGGGAGCTGCCGGCCGGCACCATGCAGCTCTCGGCGGGCATGCTGTACCGCAAGGAGCTGATGAACTACACGGTCAGCGCCGGCTCGATCCTGGATCCGGTCACCCTGACCTGCGCGGTCGGCGGCTGCCAGTCACCCGGGCGCGGCAGTTCCAATGTCAAGGAAATCTACGCCGAGACACTGATCCCATTGCTGGCGGACAAGCCCTTCGCCAAGTCACTGAACCTCGACCTCGGCATCCGCACCTCGGACTACAACCTGAGCGGCACCACCACCAACAAGAAGGTGGCCATCGAATGGAAGCCGGTCACCGACCTGCTGGTCCGCGGCACCATTTCCGAGGTATTCCGCGCCCCCAACCTCAACATGCTGTACGACGGCCTGGCCACCAGCAGCCCAAGCGCGAACGACCCCTGCGCGCATCTTTCCGCGGCGGAACTTGCCCAGCACAGTGCCGCCTGCCAGTTCGTGCCGCCGAACTGGGCGGGCAACGCCATCTTCCAGTTGAACACCCGTACCTCGGGCGCCATCGCCGCCGGCTCGAGCCTGAAGCCGGAGCACGGCAAGTCGGTGGACTTCGGCCTGGTCTACGACCCCGAGTGGATCCCGGGGCTGTCCACCACCGTGGACTTCTGGCACATCTACCTCTTCGACACCCTGACCACGATCCAATCCAGCACCGTGCTGCAGTCGTGCTACAACAACAACGCCAGCCCGTACTGCCCGTTCATCCACCGCTACGACACCACGACGCGGCAGCCTGGGCAGGTCTTCTACATCGCCACACCGGCGGTGAACCTGGGCAGCCTGAGCACGAGCGGCATCGACTACAGCGTGCGCTATGCCCTGCCGCACTTCAACCTGGGCAGCTTCGATCCAGGCAACTTCCGCGTCGGCATCAATTCCAGCTACACCTCGACCTACCGCAGCAGCCCCACCCCAGGCCTGCCGGGCGCGGTCTCCACGGATTATGCCGGCACCTACACCCAGCAGTTCGGCAACATCGCCCGCTGGCGCGGCACGCTGACCCTGAACTGGACGCGGGGCAACTGGAACGCGCAGACCCAGAGCCGCTATATCCATCGCGTGACCGAAAAGAATGCCGATGCGGTGCTCCCGGGCGTCAACATCACCATGGCCTCGGTGCTGTACCACTCGATCCAGCTCGGCTATGCCATCCCGTCCATCGCCACGCGCTTCGACATCGGTATCGACAATCTCGCCGACAAGGCGCCACCGCTGACCTACCAGAACAACATGCTGAGCACCACCAACACCGACACCAACACCTACGACATGCTCGGGCGCTACTACTGGGCGCGGGCGACGGTCAAGTTCTGACACCGGAGGCAACGGACACAGCAACACTGACAAGCCGCCATGCGGCGGGGAGCACGGGCATTCGAGGCCCAAGGCGTGACTTGACCAGTGCGGGTTGCCGGCATCCTGCCGGCGGGCCGCCCTGGCCCTCCCCGGCCGCATGGCAAGGTCGCGGAATTCAACTCACGAGAGGCGGACATGAAGGCACTCATTGCCCTGTGCATCACCCTTGGTCTGGCAACCTGCATCCAGGCCCAACCGACACCCAAGTCGTCGCGCGCAAGCCAGGCCAGCAGCGTCACCAGCCTGGATGCGACGTTCCGTCCCGTGGTCTGGCGCAGCATCGGCCCGTTCCGTGGTGGCCGCTCGGTCACCGCCACCGGCGTCGTCGGTGACCCGCTGACCTACTACATGGGCACCACCGGCGGCGGCGTGTGGAAGACCACCGACGCCGGCGTGAACTGGCACAACATTTCGGACGGCTATTTCAAGACCGGCTCCGTGGGTGCGGTCGCGGTGGCGCCAAGCGACCCCAACGTCGTCTACGTGGGCATGGGCGAACATCCGGTGCGCGGGGTCAGTACTTCCTACGGTGACGGCGTCTACAAGTCGACCGATGCCGGCAAGACCTGGAAGCACCTGGGTCTCGACCTCACCCGGCACATCGCCGACATCCGCATCCATCCGCAGAACCCCGACATCGTGTATGTCGCGGCGCAAGGCGCCGTGCATGGGGCTTCCGCCGAGCGCGGGGTGTACAAGTCCAGCGACGGCGGCGCCACCTGGAAGAAGGTGCTGTACGTCGACGAGAACACCGGCGCGGTCGATCTCAACATGGACATGAGCAACCCGCGCATCCTGTATGCCGCCATGTGGGACCACCGCCGCCTGCCCTGGCAGGTGCGCAGCGGCGGCAAGGGCAGCGGCCTGTACAAATCCACCGACAGTGGCGAAACCTGGCAGCCGATCCAGGACGGCCTGCCCAAGGAACTCGGCAAGATCGGCGTGTCCGTCAGCCGGAGCAATCCGCAGAAGGTCTATGCCCTGGTCGAAAGCGATACGCAAAAGGAACAGGGCGGCCTGTTCGCCTCCAGCAACGGCGGGCAGAACTGGACCCGGGTGAGCAAGGATCACCGCCTGACCCAGCGCGCCTGGTACTACATCGAGGTGTTTGCCGACCCGCAGGACGAGAACATCGTCTACGTGCTGAACTCGCCCGGGCTGATGTCCATCGACGGCGGCAAGACCTGGAGCACCCTCTCGGGGACGCATGGCGACTACCACGACCTGTGGATCAACCCCGACAACCACCGGAACATGATCATCGCCAACGACGGCGGCGCGGCCATCACCGTCAACCAGGGTGCCTCCTGGTCGCCGCAGGACCGCATGCCGACCGGGCAGTTCTATCGGGTCAACACCGACAACCTCTTCCCCTACCACGTCTACGGTGGCCAGCAGGACAACTCCACCGTGCGCATCCAGAGCCGCAACGTGGACGGCGCAGGCCTCGACGAGCACAACTGGCAGCCGATGGCGGGCGGCGAAAGCGCGTTCCTGGACTTCGACCCGGACAACCCGCGTTTCGTGATGGGTGGCAGCTACCAGGGCACGATCGAGGTGCTGGACACGCAGACGGGTGAGAGCAGCAAGGTCATGGCCGCGCCGGTCCAGTTCCAGGCGATGCAGCCCAAGGACATGAAGTACCGCTTCAAGTGGAACGCACCGGTGGTCTGGTCCAGGCATGACCACGCCTTCTACCACGGTGCCAACCACCTGCTGAAGACCACGGACATGGGCCGGACCTGGGAAGAGGTGTCACCCGACCTGACCCGGCACAACCCGGCCACGCTCGGCATGAGCGGCGTGCCGTATACCAACGAAGGCGCCGGCGGCGAGAACTACGGCACGCTCGCCTACGTGAAGATCCACCCGAACGAACCTGGCGTGATCTGGACCGGCAGCGACGACGGCCTGGTGTACCTCACCCGCGATGGCGGCAAGAGCTGGAACAATGTCACCCCGGCCGGCCTCAAGGAAACCCTGATCGACAGCATCGAGGTTTCGCCCCACGACAATGCCACGGCGTACATTGCCACCACCCGCTACAAGTTCAACGACTTCACGCCGGCAATCTACAAGACGACGAACTACGGCAAGACCTGGACCAATATCTCCAGCGGCATACCCTACGGCGCCGCGACGCGGGTCGTGCGCGAAGACGACGTACGCAGGGATCTGCTCTATGCCGGCACGGAAACGGGCTTCTACATTTCCTATAACGGCGGACAAAGCTGGAGCCAACTGCAGTTGAACCTGCCGATCGTCACGATCACCGACCTGATGCTCCGCCAAGGCGATCTGGTGGCCTCGACCCAGGGCCGCGGCTTCTGGATCCTCGACGATCTCGAAGTGCTGCGCCAATACGATCCGGCCGCCACGGGCCTGCGGCTGTTCAAGCCCGACGATGCGGTGCGCGTCTCCGGGCGCAGCAGCTTCGATGCCGTGCTGGACGCAGAGGGCACCAAACAGACGTCCCCGTTCGGGACCAATGCGCCAACCGGCGTGGTGTTCTATTACAGCCTCCCAGCCGACCTCGCCGAGGGCGAGACACTGACCCTGCAGATCACCGATGCGGCCAACAACGTGGTGCGGAGCTACTCGTCTGCGGCAGACGCAGGTTTCGTTGCCTACCCTGGCGGTCCCAAGGCAGACCCCATCCTGCCCAAGACCAAGGGCATGCACCGGTTTGTCTGGGACATGCGCTATCCCACCGTACTTGGCGCGCCCAAGGTCTTCATCGAGGGCAGCTACGCCGGACACAAGGCCGCACCGGGTGCCTACCACGCTGCACTGAAGCTCGGCACGCAGGAGAAGGCCGTCGCCTTCAAGGTCCTCCCGCATCCAGGCCTCAAGGCGACCGACGCCGAGTACCAGGAGCAGCACGTCGTCATGTCGGCAATAGAGGCACGTCTCAATGAAATCCACGCTGCGGTCAACAGGCTGGCATCTGCACGCGAGCAGCTCGACGGCCTGGTCGCCATCCTGGCGGAGAAGTCGGCCGCCCCGGATGTCGCCAACGCGGGCAAGGCCCTGGCCAAGCAGCTCCTGGACTGGGACAGCCAGCTCGTGCAACGCAAAGCCGAAAGCAATGACGACATCATCAACTACGTGAACATGTTGAGCGCCGACTACATCTTCCTGAAAGGCGAGATGGACACGAACGCGCCCAACGTGACTGCGGGCATGAAGACCCAGCTGGCGGCGCTGGATGCGCGCTGGGCCCCGTTGCAGGCCCAGTACCAGGCCTTTGTCACCAGCGGGATACCTGCGTTCAACACCATGTGCCAGGAGGCAAACCTTGGCAAGGTCACGCTGCCCTGAGGGGCGGCGGGGTGCCCCGCGGGCCACTCAGGCGCGCGGGGCGCCCTTCACCACATAGACGGGTTCGGACGGCCGGACGTCCGGCAAGAATACGGCAAACAGCCCGAGCAGGGGCAGGAACGCGCACACCTGGTAGACGAACTCGATGCTGTAGGCGTCCGCCACCATGCCGAGCACCGCCGCGCCAATGCCACCCAGGCCGAACGACAGGCCGTAGAACATGCCCGAGACCATGCCGATGCGGTGCGGGATCATGTCCTGCGCGTAGACGATGATGGCGGGAAACGCGGAGGCCAGGACCACGCCAATGACCACGGTCAGGCCCACGGTCCAGGCCAGATCCACATGCGGCAGCAGCAGCGTGAACGGGGCGATGCCAAGAATGGATACCCAGATCACCTGCCGGCGCCCGATGCGGTCGCCTATCGGGCCGCCGATCAGCGTGCCGGCGGCCACGGCCACCAGGAACACCGACAGCAGGTTCGTGGCCGTGGTCATCGACAGGCCGAAATGGTGGATCAGGTAAAACTCGTAGTAGCTGCTGATGCTGGCCAGGTAGAAGAACTTGGAGAACATCAGCACCATCAGCACGCCGAGCGTGCGGTGCACCACCGGCTTCGGGAACAACGGCTGGTCATCCGGCAGGCGTTTGCGCACGCGCTCGTTGATGTGGCGGCTGTACCAGCCGCTGACCTGCAGCAGGATGACGATCGCCAGCAGCGCGGCCAGGCCGAACCAGCCGACATGGCCGCGCCCGAACTTGAGCACGATGCCGGCGGCAAGCAGGGGGCCCAGCGCCTGGCCGACGTTGCCGCCGATCTGGAACACCGACTGCGCCAGGCCATACTTGCCGCCCGAGGCCATGCGCGCCACGCGCGAGGACTCGGGATGGAACACCGACGAGCCGCAACCGATCAAGCCGACCGACAGCAGCAGGATCGGATAGGTCGGCGCCACCGACAGCAGCAGCAGGCCGGCGAGGGTGAAGAACATGCCCACCGGCAACGAATACGGCAGCTGCTTCTTGTCGGTGACGGCACCGACCACGGGTTGCAACAGCGATGCGGTGAGCTGGAAGGTCAGGGTGATGGCGCCAATCTGGAAGAAGCTCAGCTCGAACTCGCCCTTGAGCAGCGGGTAGATCGCGATGATCACCGACTGCATCATGTCGTTCAGCACATGCACGAAGCTGACCGCGCCGAGCACGCCATAGCGCGTGGGCGAGCGCTGCGCGGGAACCGGCGGGGCGGCATCCAGCGCTGGCGCCAGGTTGGGTTCGATCATCGCGGGTCGTGCTTCAGATGTCATGTCGTCCATGCCAGTTGCCAGGTTGCCGAGTACCGCGCAGGACGCCCATCGCCGCGGCATTGGCGCGCCGCGCGGGCGCCGCGTGCACAGCCACGGTGGCCAGCGCAGACAGGTCGCAACGGTCGTCCGCCGCCGTCACGCCAGGACAACACCGGCGGCCGGATGCGGCGTGCGAAGCGTCACGGGCGCACAGGATACGCTGCCACCGGCGCGCATGCTTGAACCTGGGATGGCTGCCATACCGCTACCCCAAACCAACCGATGGTCGCCGTTCTCACGCAATGCCCAGGCCGGGGATGTCTGCCAGCAGATCGCCATTGAAACCGGCGAGACTGGCGAAAGCCCGCCCGCGCTCTGCATAGTTGCGGAATTGGTCGAAGCTCGGCGCGCCGGGCGAGAGCAGGATCACGCCGCCGGGCGGCGTGGCCGCCCTGGCGGCCGCCACGGCGCCGGCCAGGTCCGCCGCCCCGCTCACCGGACAGGCGGCCTGCGCCGCCTGCAAGGCTGCCGCGATGCGCGCGCCGTTGGCGCCCATGCACACGATGGCCGTCGGCGGCGTGTCGCACACCCGCGCCACGAACGGTGTCCAGTCCAGGCCGCGGTCGTAGCCGCCCACCAGCACGGTCACCGCACGCTCACGCAGGCTCTCCAGCGCCGCGAGCGTCGCCAGCGGCGTGGTGCTGATCGAATCGTCGACCCAGGCGCGGCCATCCTGCTCGCCCAGCAGGTGCAGGCGGTGCGGCAGGGGCCGGAAGCTCGCCAGCGCAGGCGCAGCGGCCAGCGCATCGAAGCCGGCCAGCTCCAGCGCCGCGAGTGCCGCGCAGGCGTTGCCCGCATTGTGCGCACCGGGCAGCGGCAACCGCGCCAGGGCGAACACGCGCTGCCCACCACGACAGATGAAACCGTCCCGCACCTGCCAGACCGAGCCCGGACCAAACGTGCTGCGCGCGCGATGGTCCGCCGTGCGCTCCAGCAGCCACTCCTGCCCGCCGTTGACCAGCAGGCGCCGCGACACCGCGGCCAGCTTCAGCTTGTCGGCGACATAGCGCTCCAGCGTGCCGTGCCAATCCAGGTGTTCCTCGTACAGGCTGGTCACGATCCCCAGCTCCAGGGGGCCGGCCTCACCGGTCTGGAAACTGGACAATTCCACCACCCACAAGTCCGCCTGCTGCCCGAGCAGTTGCAGCAGCGGCAGGCCGATGTTCCCGGCCAGTGCGGTGCGCACACCCAGCGCGCGGGCCAGATGGGCAATCAGCGCGCTGGTGGTGCTCTTGCCCTTGGTACCGGTGACGCCAATCACGCGCGCCTGCGGATTCTCCGCAAACCACAGCGCGGTGCCGGAGGTGAATTGCGTGCCACGCGCCTGTGCTTCGAGCAGCGCCGGCTTGTACGCCGAGATGCCGGGGGATTTCACCACCACGTCGAACGCCCCGAGCGTGGCGGCATCGGGCTCCCCGACCAGCAGCCCGAGCGCGGGATCGAACGCGTGGGCCGCCTCGGCCTCGGCCGCATTGCACAGTAGGCTGAGCTTCTGCGCCGGCAGGTGTTGGCGCAGCACACGCAGCACGGCACGGCCTTCCCGACCGAAGCCCCAGATCGCCACCCGCCGCCCGGCCAGTTCAGCGATGCGCACAGCCCCTCCCCCGTCCCGGCGATGCCCCCGCGCCGCTTATCGCTTGAATCAAAGGCTTTCGTGCGCCTTCGGCGCCCGAGTCACTTCTCTTTTGCTTGTCCAAAAGAGAAGTAACCAAGAGAAAACGACACCCCGCTTGGCGCTTTCCACCCATCCATGGGTGGAAAGTCCGTGAGGGCCGGCCGGGTTTTTCGGCCGGACTCCTGTCCGGTCGAAAAAGGCTCGACATCCCTGTCGAGCCCCCTTCGGGCCTTGTCGTCCGGCCCTCACCGCCGCACAGGGGACCCGAAGAGAGGGCGGGCCATGCCTGGCCCGCACTCGGTGCGCAGCGGCTGCGCCGCTGCGAAAGCGCGGCAGTGCAAACTTGCCGGTTCTTCGGCGAGTGCGCGCAGGTGAAGGCAGGGATGCCTGAGTGGAGGCAACGCAGGAGCAGTTGCCCGATGCGCGCCCGCTGTTCGGGGCCCCTGTGCGGCGGTGAGGCGGAGACGATCAGGCCGCGTAGCGGGCATCGGCACGATGCCGATGCCTTTTCGACGGTACATGGACGTGCTGCCGAAAAGCCCGGCTCCGACTCACGCACTTTCCACCCAGGGATGGGTGGAAAGCGCCAAGCGGGGTGGCCTTTCTCTTGGGTTACTTTCTCTTTGGCCAAACAAAGAGAAAGTGACTCGGGCGCCAGAGGCGCACGAAAGTTCTTGATCGACCGACGCGCCAGCGAAAGTACAAGAGCATCGCGCGTGGGCTGGAGGCGGATCATCCGGCGATGACGGCCAGCGCCGGTTGCAGGTGGGGCGGCACGCGGTGCTCGGCGGAGGGGGTGAGCCATGGTTCCAGGCCCAGCGTGGATGGATCCAATTGCGGCAGGATCAGCTGGCGGAAACGCGCGACCAGGGCGTCCTCCTGCCATTCCGGACGCTGGGCCAGCGCCGCCATCGCCACCCGTGCCTCGGCCGCCTCGCCCACGCACTCGAAGGGCTTGTGTTCGTGGTATTCAAGCAAGGCATCAAACCCCGTGCCCAGGGTCTCGTCGTCCAGCAGGTTGCGGCCGAAGATCGACAGCAGCCGCGGTTTGGGCAGGAACGGCGCCAGCGCCAGGAACACGAACTGGCACTTCGGGCAACAGCCACACCAGCGGTCGACCGGCTTCGGCCCGAGCAACCTGAAATTGCGGTTGCAGCTGGAGAAGACATCGAAATACGGCGTCAGCCGGGCAAACGCACGGGTGACCGCCAATTCCGAGAATGGCCGCAGCAGCGAGCAGTAATCCAGGTCGGCAGCCACCCGCGCATGCACCCAGGCGCCGAGCAATTGCTCGAACGCATAGCCCTTGCTCCACTGGTGGTTGACCGCCTGGCCGGCATATTCGAGCGTGGCTGCCGATGCCGAACGCTCGTTGGCGAAGGTCACCGCGTCGTAGCCGTAGAGCACGGCCGCCAGCACCAGGATGACCGAGTTCACCGCGGTGACTGGAATATGCCCATTCCAGGCTCCCAGACGGTTGAGCTCGAACAGCTCCGGTGCCAGCTGGCGTCCGATGTTCAGCAGGGGCAGACCAGTGCGCTCCGCGCAGGCGGCAATCAGCGGCGAGGTGCCGACCCAGGCCACGGTGGCATCGGCGCCGATGGACTTGAGCGCCTCGATCACCACCAGCGAGTCCTTGCCGCCGCCAATCGGCACCAGGGTACGCCGCGGCAGATGCAGGGCCGGCGCGGTCGCGGCGTGTGGACGCTCCGGCGGCGACGCCCGAGGAAAGACCACCTTGCCGTGCAGGTCCAGGCCGTTGCGGTAGGCGAACTCGGCCAGGCCATGTACATACAGGGCCTCGAGCAAATCCGCGGTGGCGTCGTCCAGGCCGCCGCCGGCGACTTCGATGAGCGGTGGCACCGCAGCCTTGTAGTAGCTGATCCCGGCAACCAGGTGCAGCAGGCGCAGCGCCGCGTCAAACGCGGCCCGGCGCCCAGGAGCCAGCGGCGGCGCCTGCGGAAAGCGCACGCGCTCGATCAGCTCCGGGCCGTCGTCCAGCGCGTACACCAGCTCGGCCACCCCATCGGCATAGGTACAGCGCAGGAAGCGGAAGGCCCGCGTCCGGTGAAGCTGCTGCAGGGTTTGCACCACGGTCTTCTCCGCCACGCGCGCTACTCGATCACGACTTCATCGGCCTCGTCGCGCAGGTTGTAGCGCGAGGCCATGGCCTTGCCGTATGCCCCAACCTGGGCAATCAGCACGACGTCACCCTCGCGGGCTTCGGGCAGGCGACGGTCCCTGCCGAGGATATCGCTACTGTCGCAGATCGGCCCCACCACCTGGTACTGCACAGTTGTGGGCTCGGCCAGACGGGTGAGGTTGACAATGCGGTGCCAGCTGTCGTCCAGCGCCGGGCGGATCAGGCAGTCCATGCCGGCATCCAGGCCGAGGTAATGCAGCTTGCCCCTGGTCCTGAGCTGGGTGACCCGCGCCAGCAGCACACCAGCTTCAGCGACCAGGTAGCGCCCGGGCTCCATCCACAACTGGTACTGCGGGTAGGCGGCCTTGACCCCGTGCAGGGTCCGGCCCAACGCATCCAGATCGAGCCCGCGCTCGCCCGGGTGCGCCGGCACACCGAGGCCGCCGCCCACGTCGAGCACGCTGACGCTGCCGATGTGCTCAGCCAGGCTGGCCAGTTGCGCGTAGATGCGGCCCCAATGGTCCGCATCCAGCACCCCCGTGCCGGCATGGGCATGCAGGCCAGCCACCCTGGCCCCGTGGCGCTGCGCCAGCTGCAGGAACGTGGGCAGCTGGTCCAGCGGCAGGCCGAACTTGCCGGAATCGCCGCCGCGGATGGTTCCGTGATCGCCCAGGTCACGGCCAAGGTCCAGACGCAGCATGATCTCGCGGTCGCGGAACAGCTCACCCCAGTGCTGCAGCGGATACAGCGTATCGAGCGTGACCACGGCGCGGGTGCCGAGGGCAAACGCAAACTCCCCGCGCGCGGCAAAGCTCGGGATGTACAGCAGGCCTGCCGCATCCGGCGCCGCCGCGGCCACCGCCCGCAGTTCCCCCGGCGAGCCGCACTCGAAGCCGCAGCCAGCCGCCGCCAGGGCCCGCAGGATAGCCGGATGCGGGTTGGCCTTCACCGCGTAATGCCAGCGGTCCACGGCGTCCAGCGCCTGCAGCGCCCGGACCCGCGCCAGCACGGTCGGCAGGTGGTATGCGTAGCGTGGGGTCGCTGCGTGGGCCAGGGCCAGCAGCCGCTCGCGCCCGTGCTCCTGCCACCAGGCCGGAACGGACGCAGCCACGTCGCCGGTGCCGTACAGGGTCTGCCAGCTTGGACCGAACAGCGCATCGTCGTCGGTGCGCAGCGAGCCGGCGGCGATCAGCAGCTCATGCAGGTGCGGCAGCAGCGTATCGACCACGCCCTCGTCCACCACGAAGGTGAGGTTGAGGTTGTTCGAGGACTGCGAAATCAGGTGCACGCGCAGGTGGCCGAACTCGGCCAGCACGTCGGAGAGCGTGTGCAGCAGCGAGCGGATGCCGCGGCCGACCAGGGTGATTGCCGCACACGGCGCAATCACCTTGACCCGACAGACCTTGGCCAGGTCGGTGGCCAGCGCGGCAATCGCATCCGAATCGAGCAGGTTCTCGGTGGGATCGAGCGACACGGTGACGTTGGTTTCCGCCG